>OGJG01000113.1_pt1 | contig 72297 bp, 53 predicted proteins | sample 1572011 | NCBI WGS metagenome assembly OGJG01 (sample SAMEA2582115, study PRJEB24529) | metagenome | biome: Human gut stool | place: China | collected 2011
CTTTTAGACATAGCAAAGCCCTGGCTTGTGAAAGTCAGGGCTTTGTGATTTTTTTTAGAATAAGGGAGTTTTGACACACCTCCCACGCAGCCATCGGTAAGGGATAAAGAAAGAGGGTATGGCATCCCTGCCATACCCACGCAGCCATCGGTAAGGGATAAAGAAAGAGGGTATGGCATCCCTGCCATACCCACGCACCCTGAAATATTCAAGAGGAGGGTGTGCATATAAACATAGAATGCACACCCTCTAACCAAATACTAATATTTTTTAAAACTGTTCTATTATGAAAACTAAACTTTTACACCCGATTGCTCGTCTGTTACTTGCAATCTTGATGTGCCTGCCCATCTATGGTAGCCATGCATTTGCCCAAGAGGCAGAATCGTATGCCGTGTTCGACGAAGCCACAAACACGCTGACATTCAAGCACGACACCAACAAACCCGCTGGAGCGTTTGCGCTGAATGAGGGCAAAAATGCCCCAGGTTGGTATAAATCCAATGACGATGGATCGAATGCAAATATCATCAAGAAAGTTGTCTTCGATGCTTCATTTGCTAATGCACGTCCAACAAATTGCCACTTGTGGTTCTATGGTTGTAAGAACCTTACAACCATAGAAGGCATTGAATACCTAAACACAGAAAACGTGACAAGTATGTCTCTCATGTTCAGTGGCTGTTCCGCTCTCACAACACTCAACTTATCAAATTTCGACACACAAAGTGTGACGAACATGACCGGCATGTTCAGTGACTGTCGTGCTCTCACGACACTTGATGTTTCAAACTTCAACACACAGAACGTGACGGACATGAGCTTCATGTTCTTTAACTGCTCGGCTATCACTACACTTGAAATCGCAAAATTCGACACTAAGAACGTGACGGATATGAGTTTTATGTTCTGCTCCGATCCAGCTCTCACCACCATCTATGCAAGCGACAAATTCGTGACAACAGCATGTGAAGAAGCCGAGAATATGTTTGCAGAGTGCGTTAATCTTGTGGGTGCCGTACCTTACGACGAAAATAAGTTAGGTAAGGAAATGGCGAACTACACCACTGGCTACTTCACAGATATAGCCTCAAAAGTCGCAGAGTCGTATGCCGTGTTCAACGAAGCCACAAACACGCTGACATTCAAGCACGACACCAACAAACCCTATGGAGCGTTTGCGCTGAATGAGGGCGACAATGCCCCAGGTTGGTATAAACCCAATAACGATGGATCGAATGCAAATATCATCAAGAAAGTTGTCTTCGATGCTTCATTTGCTAATGCACGTCCAACGAGTTGCTACAAATGGTTCTATGATTGCACAAACTTAACAACCATAGAGGGTATTGAATATCTGAACACAGAGAACGTGACGAATATGGGTTGGATGTTCAGTAACTGTGAGGCACTCACAATACTCGACGTTTCAAATTTCGACACAAAGAACGTGACGAACATGCGCTGTATGTTCAGTATCTGTTTTGCTCTCACGACACTCGACGTATCAAATTTTGACACTCAGAACGTGACGAACATGAGTAACATGTTCAGTGACTGTTCTGCACTCACAACACTCGACCTTTCAAACTTCGATACTAAGAACGTGACGGATATGAGTTGGATGTTCAGCTTCGATACTGCTCTCATCACCATCTATGCAAGCAACAAGTTCGTGACAACAGCATGTGAAAAAGGTCAGAATATGTTTAAAGACTGCACTAATCTTGTAGGTGCCGTACCCTACGACGAAAACAAGAGAGGCAAGGAAATGGCGAACTGCACCACTGGCTACTTCACAGATAAAGCAGCTACTGGCATTGATGCGCCGACGGTGTCGGACGACACGGCAGCGGAGTATTACGACCTGCAGGGTCGCCGTCTGAACGCACCACAAAAGGGCGTGAACATCGTGAAGCGTGGCAAGAAAACAACCAAGATGCTCGTGAAATAAACATCAGGGGGTGCAGCGGTCTCCGCTGCACCAACCAGAAAATATTTAGGAGGGTATGGCATCCCTGCCATACCCACGCAGCCAGAAAACATTTAGGAGGCTACGGCATTCGTGCCGTAGCCTTTTTCTTTATCCCTTACCGATGGGTGCATGGGTATGGCAGGATGCCATACCCTCCTATTTACGATTTGCAACCAAAATCACGACAAAACTTACACATCGAAACCACGACAAACCCAATCAAAAACAATCTTTTCAGTGTGCACGAACACACGCTGTTTGATTTATATCAATAAAAGCGCAATTTCCGACACATTTATACATAATAAGTTTGCAGATTGAGCTAAAGTGCGTACCTTTGCATCGTCAAAAGGTTAATAGATTGTTTAGGTTAGTAGTAATAGATTTAGGTTTTTAGTTATTAGGTTTAAGGTAAATTGTTTAACAGGTAGCTATGAAGGATCGTGAGACTCTTCATTAATTACGAAAAAGGATTTTTAGTTAAACATAGGCTTACGGCGCTGCTCGATGAGAGTAGCGCCGTATTTCTTTTATATCCCCACATGTATTGGTGCAGGTCAATGCACACTCTCATTTTTTTATTATTAGTATTCTCCGAAGTTAGAATATTTCTCCATTTGCGAATTATCGAAGTTACTTATTGCAGTTCTCCTAACTTCTGCAACCTCAATATAATTGAGGTATAACTTCGACCCATAAGCTTAGAAATCTCTTTAGGCGATTTACCTTCTCGATATAATCGGCGTAGGTATGCATCACCCTTTGGTCCCCAATGCTTATTGGCATTTCTGTGGATTGACATTTGAACAACAGTTGGTTCAACCTCAGGGTGCAGGAATTCATCAACGAAAACAGAGGGGAAACGCTTATCATACATGACTATCGTCTTTTCCTTGGCTCGTGTAATGGCGACATAGAACAATCTACGTTCCTCACCGAAGGGATATTCATCACCTCTGCTCAGTACATACTTGAGAACAGGGTCATCACTCATCATTGAGGGGAAACCGAACACGTCTTTATTGCATTGCAACAATATAACAACATCAGCTTCAAGTCCCTTGGATTTATGAACTGTCAGGAACTCTATTTCTCGTCCATTGATATTATAGAAGAACTGGTTTCCGCGCTTATAGCCTTGGTATGCAAATGACAGGTAGTAATCATCGAATGAATATCGACCAAGTAGGTAAATCTTCTTGTCTTGAGGGATTGTCGCTATCAGACTGGTCAAGGTCTCGGTATAGTGAGCACGCTCATAAGCCTGAAATAAAAGTTCTGTATGAGCAGCAGACGAGAATGGTCGGATATTCTTCTTCAACTGCACAGGATTACGTTGAACGAATTTTGACGATAATCCAACGCATGGCTGTCCAAACCGATACGTTGTTTCTATTCTGTCTATCTGTGTGGGACCAAAGAAGTCTTCGAATCTATTGAACAATGCCATATCACTTCCTGAGAAACGATAAATAGATTGCCAGTCATCGCCTACACAATAGAGTCTAGCTTGAGGTTCACCCTTTCTAAGTTCTTGCAAGAATTTATAGCGATCAATAGATATATCCTGGAACTCATCTACTATGATATAGTCGTATCTTGATAAGGGGGCAGAACTTATCAATGCGGTCGCTTCTAAAATTACATCCGTGAAATCACACTGTTCTAACTTAGCCAGTGATTCTTGATAACGAGCCACAACAGGTGCAAAGATGTTTTCTATTATAAACTCTGCGCGCTGGTCACGTTCTTTATGTGCCTGTGATACAACTTCTTCAATACTCTTGCAATTGGTTTTCAGCAGTGTAGCGAACGTAACGATTAAGCGTATAAACGATTTTTCCTGCTTACTTCCTTTGGGCAACAGCATGGCATAAAGCTCACTTGAAGACAATTCATTAAAGGGCACACCTGCATCGGACAACATCTTCTTGAGTTTCTCTTTGATGTCAAATCTACTAAAGTCGGCACTTGTCGTTTCCAACAAGATTGTTCCATTCTCTTGGTGAAGTTCACGTTTCCAAGTTATACCATCACAATATTGTTGGTTAGCTTCGTCCCACGTTATTCCCTTGTTTTTAGCAAACCATGCTGGGACTGTTCCATGCTCATCTATACCAAAGTGCTCCAAGTACACACGACAGTCTTTTCCATCCTTTGTGTAATGAATGGAGAAATCAGGACGATACTGTGAGTGCAGTTCGTCATATACGGGGTGTTCATAAGCTTCTTCGTACCGGAAACTTACCCCCAAGGAAGATAGAGCAAAGCAGATTCTCTTTTCTTGTTCACTTCTGACATGAATAGCTTTCCCATCCATATCAGGTAGCAATGCTTTATATCCACTTGCCTTCGCTGCAGATAGGCTTTGCTGTCTGTCTGTTTTTCTCTTTTCCCAATCTTCCTGTTCTATTTCATAGTTCGCAAAGTAGCTAACCACAGCATCTTGGAAGTCTTTGTCTTCCAATAGCTGCTTATAGATACCAACAAAGATGTGATCTACATTCTCACAAATGCTAGGCTTATGCTTGGTCATCTGACCAATGATATCTATAGCCAGTTTGTGGAAAGTATAACCACGAAGTCCAGGAGTATTCAGCCTCTCGGTCAACTCTGCAGCAGCCTTGTTTGTGTAACTAATCAACAGTATCCTTGAAGGATCCACATGCTTTTTGTCAATAAGGTATCTCACCTTACCGACGATGGAAGAGGTTTTACCGCTACCGGCACTACTCACGACCAAACAGTTCTCTGCTTCCGATACAATTGAATGTCGCTGTTGTTTATCTAATGGATATTGCAATACTGTATCAAAGAACTCTTCATTACCCGCTAATTGCTTTTGACAGTAGCGTTGGTTGTGTTCCTCGATAGTTCTATTTAAACTATCAAGTTGCCAAACAAAATCTTCAATAATACCACTTTCCACAGCAAACATGCGCCTGCTACGATTAACAGCCAATACATCATCTAAGTTTTCTGTTAAACTTTTTACAAAAGACGCTTGTTCTTCTGGGCGAATATATTGATCAGCAAATATTATGTCTACGTAGTCATACAAGCTGATTGTTGATTTGCTTCCTCCGCTTTCCAGTAATATATCTGTAGATATGACATCGGATATCTTATCTTCGCATTTCAAGACATTACGTTTTACTTTCGCCCTAATAAAAAACCAGAGCGAAAGTAATGAGAAAGCAATAACCATACCTATTATACAAACTGTCAATGACATATATTACACGAAATTATAAAGTGACACTATTACATTTTCAACCGACATTATTTTATCAGCCTTAATTCTGCAACACTATTGTAAATTAAGCCTTTTAAGAACCTGAGCCGCTCGGCAGAGCCGGTTACTTGGACAAGCCAGGCGGCCCAGGATTTTGCCATGTCGAAGAAACACTTGTCTTAGTGTTGCAAAAAGAAACAAGAGAATCCGACTATAGGCATGGCGAAGATACAAATTAAATCTGAAAAACTCACTCCTCTTTGAGGAATATTATCGGGGCATGGAGCAATTTGACTCCACATTGACAGCAGAACAACGATATTGCCGTAGCAGAACAACGATATTGCCATAGCGGGACAACGATGTTGCCGTAGCAGGACAACGATGTTGTCGTAGCGTGGTAATCGGATGGAAGATAAGGCTGGGAGATGGGCTGGAAGATACTGACATTTTTTAGATATCTACCAGCCTATTTTAGTTTCGTTTACCATTCATAATCAGCAAGTTAGAACGACAGAAATCCAAAAATGGGAGATATGGGAGATTTTTTACGCAACTGATATTATTTAAACTAAATCTGGAACATACGGAAATATATGGGGAAAGTGCATAAAAAAACGACTAAGCGTTGAAATCAACTCTTAGTCGTCTACAGTACCCAGACCCGGGCTCGAACCGGGATGGGTTGCCCCACTGGTGTTTGAGACCAGCGCGTCTACCGATTCCGCCATCTGGGCATTGGCGTTTTGCGAGTGCAAAGGTACGCTTTTTATTTCGTTCCGCAAAACTTTTGAAGCAAAAGTTTTGCGGAAGCGGTTAGTTTTTAAAACTATGTGCTGTGAAAATACGCAAATGGTAGGAGGTGCGGGCATTCTTGCCTGCACCATTGCAAACAAGTGCTATTCTGCACCATTGCTAACAATTGCCTTTCGTATGCCGAGGGCAGGAATGCCCACGGCTCCTACTTATTACTTTTTTACTTTTAATAGTTTTCTGCTTTCAGCTCGAAGTACGCCTGCGGATGCTTGCACACCGGGCAAAGCTTTGGAGCCTGCTTGCCTACAACGATGTGACCGCAGTTGCGGCACTGCCAGATGCAATCGCCGTCGCGAGAGAACACTACGCCGTCCTCGATATTCTTCAAGAGCTTGCGATAGCGCTCCTCGTGATGCTTCTCTACAGCACCTACGCCACGCATAGCGGCAGCAATCTCTGTGAAGCCTTCCTCGTCAGCCTCCTTAGCCATGCGGTCATACATGTCAGTCCACTCGTAGTTTTCGCCTGCAGCAGCGTCCTTCAGGTTCTCGATGGTGTCCTTGATGGCACCACCCTGCAGATACTTGAACCACATCTTTGCGTGTTCCTTCTCGTTCTGCGCCGTCTCCTCGAAGAGAGCAGCTATCTGCTCATAACCCTCCTTGCGAGCCTTTGATGCGTAGTATGTGTACTTGTTGCGTGCCTGCGACTCACCTGCGAAAGCCTCCTGCAGGTTGCGCTCTGTTTTTGTTCCTTTAAGTTCCTTCATAATGATTATTTTTAGCCAATTATACTTTATATTTATAGATGCAAAGATACAGATAAAGTTTGAAACAGCAAAGGAATAGTTGTAATTTTTACAAATTAAATTGTTTAATCCATTCCGCTACCTCCTTTGCGCAGCGTTCGTCGTTGAACATCTGCTCGGCAAGAGCGCGACCGCGCTCCCCCATCAGGCGTGCCTCGTCGGGGTGAGTGGCTATGTATTCGACGGCTCGCTGCCAGCCTTCAACATCGCCATACTCAACGGAGATGCCACAGCCAAGACGGTCGAAGTCGACGGGTATCTGCGGATTGCGACTGCAGATGATGGGGAGTCCGAGGGCGAGTGCTTCCACCACGGTAGTGAGTCCAGCGGTGTAGCGTGTGCGGTGGCAGCAGATGACAACGCAGTCGGCTTTCGCCACCTCGCGCGCTATCTCGTAAGGCAGCAGTCCGCAAATCTTCACCACGTCGATGTTGTCGGCTGGCTCGCAACGCTCCACGGCTTCGAGGTTGGGGTTGGGCACGTTAGGGTTCGGATTGATACCTATATATAATATAAGGTGGCGACCGGTGCGGTTGAACGCTTCGATGAGCGTGGGCTGGTCGCGCTGCTCCTTGCCCGTGGCGATGAAAGAGGGTGAGGGGGTGAGGGGGTGAGAGGGTGAGATTTGCTCTGCCTTGAGTTCCACTTTTATCTTATCATAAAAGGCGAGGTCGGCACCCCAATGCCCAACGACGAGTTTGCGTGGGTCGGCTTTCGGCGCCTTCAGCGAGTCGTCGACGAGTTTCTGCGAGAAGAAGATTAGGCGGTCAAAGCCTTTGTAGAAGAAGCGGCCGAGCAGTTCGCGCAGGCGACTCTTCGACTTCACGATGGGCTGATGATGCCACACGATGATGGGTTTGCGGAACAAGCCGAGGGCACGCAGCAGCACCACAAGTTCGAGTCCTTTGTAGTGGGTGGCGTAGAGAGCGTCGTAGTGCTCGCGACACGTGAGCACACGCCACGCCGTGTAGAGCGCAGTCTTCAATCGGGAGAGTTCGTGCTTCGGCGAACGGTGGTAGACCACGTCGATGCCGTTGTCGGCAAGGTGGCACGCTCCGTAGAGAAAGTGCGACGGGAACTCGCCCTCCGCCATGCGACGTAGGCAATACTGTATGTTCTGCGTATGGTAGAAATAAACCTTCATAGATAGCGGTAGTTGTATATCTGCATGAACGGATGGAGCAACGCACGCAGAAGTGCCACGGGGTCGGTTTCGTGTGTGTAGAAGATGCGGTGACGATAGCGCACATACATGCGTTGCAATCCGAAGAACGCCTTCAATCCCCTACCCGTCTCGTAGCCGAGTAGGCGCAAACCGTCGCGAAAGATTGCATTGTCGGTGGTGAGGAGCTTCGTGGCGCAATTCCGGTTGGCGTTGCCGGCAGCAGAGAAAACGGCTTTCGACTTGCGTTCCACCCACAGAAGGAAGTCGCGGCGAGCGGCAAAGTGGGCGTTCATCCGAGGCTTCACCTTCGAATAATTGCGTACGCCGTACCACACCATGTAGGCAGCATTGTCGGCAGAGCGCACACGATGGGTGTCGACACCCACGTATGTGGCAGCCTCGGCGTAGCGACGCTGGCGCACAAGCACCCGGTCGATGAGCACGATGCTGTCGAGAGCCGCAGCGGCTGTAGCGGTCATCACGTCGTAGCATGTACGGCGGTATATCTCGGGGCACTCCTCCTCGGTGGGTATCACGTCGAGCAACTCGCGACGCAACACCTGGCAGTGGCCCATCATCGAGGCATAGAACAGACGGATGAGGTTGCAGTTGGGTCGGCGACTGTCGTAGCGCACCTCAGCACCAGTCTCGGTGAACGGCACCGAACGGCAGACACACATCATGTTCTGACCGATGGCGGTGCACTGCTCTTCGAGCTTCGTAGGCAGCCAGATGTCGTCCTGATCGCAGACGGCGATGAGGTTGGCGGTGGAACGGCGCATGGCAGAGAAGAAGTTGCGGTTGATGCCCTGCTGCTGCGCGTTCTGATAGACACGCATCTGCACCCCATCGGGCGCACGGCGAGCATAGTCGGCGAGCAACTCCATAGTGTTGTCGGTAGAACAGTCGTCCTGCACTATTATCTCCTTCGGCTTCAGTGTCTGCGCAAAGAGCGAGTCGAGCTGCTCTGCAAGGTGTCGACTCGCCCCGTTGTATGTACACATCACCACCGCTACGGTTTCGGTCTGATTCATTCTTTATAAAATAATTTAAGTTTCGCAGATGAAAGTAGTTAAGAAGTTAAGGAGTTGTCGCGCCCTACGGTCGCTAAGGAGTTAAGCCATTAGTTTTTTTGCTTGATATAGCATTATAAGCATTTGGCTTCGCTCGGCTTTGCCGCTTGCTTGCAAGAACTTCTTAACTCCTTAACTACTGAATTCTCTGAACTTGCGAAAGTTCAGCAAAATAATTATGTCACTTCTTGACTTCCGTTTCCTCAATCAGCTCAGGCATGATAAACACGGCGTGCACCTTCTGCTTCTCCTTCGGCGGCACCTCCATATAGTTGCGGTAGAGGTCGCGCAGATAAGCATCGGGGTCGGCAGGCGCAGCGAAACGCTTGCCTTCGAACTCGATAGTGGAGAGTGGGAAGAGGCAGTCGCGGCGGTGCATGATGCCGTAGCCGTTGTTGATGAGCACGTTGGAGATGTAGGTGTCGCGCTTGCGCAGAGCGAAAGCCGCTGCCCACATCGCCTTGCAGAAGAGATACTTCGCACCGAAGTAGAACAACTCGAACGTGGCACGCCACGAGTACTGATGCGAGTGGTGCAGTATGGAGTAGCACTTCGACATCGCTTTGCCGTAACGCTTGCAGAAGCTGCGCGAGACATTAGGGTAAGGGATAAACGGGAAGATGTCGACGAAGAGTCCCTTCGAGTAGTCGAGCGAGAAGTCCTCCGTGCCCTCGACATAGAACGAGTTGAGGTCGCGTACCTTCATAATAGGTTCGCGGGTGTGCTCCGTCTCGGGCGTCTGCAGCAAGAGTCCGCTGCGCAACTCCTTTGGAGCCACCTCGGCGAAGCGGCGCGAGTCGTCGAGTGTCATCGCTATATCTATGTCGTCATCCCACGGGATGAAGCCACCATGGCGCACGGCACCAAGCAGAGAACCTCCGTCGAGCCAGTACTTGATGTCGTGTTTGCGACAGATGCGGTCTATCTCCTCAAGAATGGAGAGTTGCTTGAGCTGCGCACGACGGAGGTTGCGCTGTTTGAATTCGTTTATATAATTCATTTTTTTAGTTGACAAGTTGACGAGTTGACGAGTAAACGAGTGAACAAACTGATTAGTTGGTTACCGGTCGACGCACGTCAATCACCTGACCCGTGCAATCGGTGAGCAGGGTGCGCAGCGTAGCCTCAGCCACACGCTCCGGCATGAGCAGCGTCTCGTCGGGCTCCACGCCGAAGTTCTGCTGGCGCATCGGTGTCTTTGTACGCTCTGGGTTGATGCAGTTGATGCTGATGCCGTCGGCATCCCATTCCTGCGCCACAGCCTGCACGAAGTTGACGATGGCAGCCTTTGTCGACGAGTAGATGCTGTAGAAAGCGCGACCGCGGGTGTACGAGCTGGATGTGAAGAAGATGAGCTTACCGCGTGTGCGCTGCAGATAAGGACGTGAGCGCAGAGCCACATTCACCGTACCCATATAGTTGGTCTGCACAGCCTTCAGGATGGTGTCGTACTCCATCGAAGCGAGCGGCTCGCGGTTGAGCACGCCGGCGGTGTTGATGACGTAGTCGATGTGTCCTTCCTTCTGCTCCACAGCAGCAAGAGCCTCAGCCACCAGTCTGTCGTCGCCCACATCGGTGTGCGTTGCGCTGCGCGAGAACGAGTGCACATGAGCACCGCTCTGCTCGAGCATCTCCACGATGTTCTTGCCGATGCCATAGCTTCCGCCGAACACCACTGCCACCTTTCCGCAGAACGAGTCAGCACCAATCTGCACGTCGTTGGGCTCGGTGCTCTTCAGCTGGAACAGCTTGTCCATCATGTATGTGTCCTCGCGATAGGTGAGTTTCATGTTGCTCTCCTCGCCACGTACCACGAAGATAGGCTCTTCGGGCAGGTATGTGCGCACCACGCCACAGTCGTCGGTAGTGCGGAAGTTGGGGTCCTTGAGTGCCTTGTCGTAAGCATCGGAAATCAGCTGGCGGTCGAACGCCTGCGGAGTCTGTCCGCGGCGCAGACGGGAGCGGTCGGGGATGTTCGTGATGAAGTCGCCGTCGACCTCAATGATTGTGTCGGCAGACGGTACGGCAACGTTCACGGCACGATGCGTGTCGAGTGCCTTCACCACGTCGTCGATGATGCGCTGGCTGACGAGCGGGCGCACCGCGTCGTGGAAGATGAGGTTGGCATCCTCGTTCTGGTAGGCGGTGATGGCAGAGAGCGACGAGTAGTAGCGCTCGGCTCCGCCCTTCAGTATCTTCTTCACCTTGCGCCACTTGTTGCGCAGCACGATGTTCTCGAAGTCGGCAACGAGTGCCGGGTTCGACACGATGGCTATCTCGTCGATGTGCTGGTTGCGCTCGAACACGTCGATGGTGTGCTCCACAACCATCTTGCCTGCCACCTTAAAGAACTGTTTCGGTGTGGACATACCCAAGCGTGAGCCTACTCCACCGGCAAGGATAATGGCGATGTTTCTCTTCATATTGCAGGGTTTGGGGGGTGTTACAGTTTCTTGAACTCGGTGTATATCTTATCGGCTATCTCGCGGAACTCCTCTTCCGAGAGCTTCAGCTTCGGATTAGAGAAGAGCATGTCCTTCTCCGACTGCATCGGGATGAGATGGATATGTGCGTGCGGCACTTCGAGTCCGAGCACTGCCTCGCCCACCTTGATGCACGGGAAGGCACGCTTGATGGCTACAGCCACCTTCTTTGCGAACACCTGATACTCGGCAATCTCCTCATCCTCCATGTCGAAGATGTAGTCTACTTCGCGGCGCGGAATGACGAGCGTATGACCTTTCACCAACGGGTTGATATCGAGGAAAGCGTAGAACTGTTCGCTCTCAGCACACTTATAGCTGGGAATCTCGCCTGCGGCGATTTTTGAGAATATATCCATAACAATAGGTTTTAAATGTTTATTTCTACAAAATTAGTAAAAATAACGGATAAGCGCACGCATTCACACATATTTTTATATACGCAAAAGCCAGAAACCTCAGACTCCGAGTCTGCGACTTCTGGCTTTTAACGTATTATGGTGCGCCCTATCGGCTGCTTCTTACGCTCCCTGCGATGTGCGGACAAGCCACACTCAGGTGTTATGCGAATGTGATGTTCTCGATACGCAGACGGATTGTGCCACGCGGAATCTTAATCTCCACTTCGTCGCCCACCTTCTTGTTGAGCAGACCCTGTGCGATAGGTGTAGTGACCGAAATCTTACCCTCGCGCAGGTTAGCCTCACTCTCGCTCACGATGGTGTATGCCATCTTAGCGTTGTTGGCGAGGTTGACCATCTCCACCTTCGAGAGAATCTGAACACAGTCGGTGCTCAGACGCGATGTATCAATAATCTTTGCTTCAGAGATAGCAACCTTCAAGCGATTAATCTTCTCCTCAAGATGAGCCTGCGCCTCCTTAGCGGCATCGTACTCTGCATTCTCGCTCAAATCGCCCTTGTCGCGAGCCTCTGCAATGGCTGCAGAAGCCTTCGGACGCTCTATTGTTTCGAGCTGTTTCAAATCGGCAACGAGCTTGTCGTAGCCTTCTTGTGACATGTAAGCCATGATTCTTTTGTTTGTTAATTAATATTTTACATTACCATAACAAAAAAACAAGAACCCCGACACTGTTCCTGCTGCCGGAATTCTCATTCATCTGTCTTTTTATACTATTTTCGCTAATTACACCATTCTTGCCACTACCTGATTTAACAAAAATGGTTTGATAGTTTTGCAAAGTTAGGCATTTAAATCCATATAAACAAGCGTTTTAGTGGATTTTATTTTACAGACCACAACACCACGCCACCTACTTCACACGTCTTAATATATGTCAAAATAGTTGTTGGTCTGCGGAGTTTTGCTTAAATTTGTCGGAAAAAGAAAACTACTTTTATGACTATTATTCCCGCAACACCAGCGCACGCAGCCGACATCGCACAGCTCATTATGACGGCGATGACGGAAGAGTGCTGCCAGTATCTGGCTGGCAAGGAGCACACGCTCGACGATTTCTATCACATGATGCTCGACCTCGTACTCATGGACGACTCGCAGTACAGCTGGCGCAACGCCTTCGTAGCTGTCGACGAGGAAGCCACAGAGGGCAACGTGGAGTATGCACCGGTAGCCGGTGTCATCGTAGGCTACAACGGAGTCGACCTGCACCGCTTGCGCCGCCGTTTCCAGGAGGAGGCACTCAGACAGCTCCAGATGGACTATTCGCAGATGGACGACGAGACGGAAGCCGGCGAGTTCTATCTCGACTCATTAGCCATCTACCCCGAATACCGTCGTCGCGGCATTGCTCGCCAACTGCTGCAGCGTGCCTCGGAACATGCTGCAAGCCTCAACCTGCCCGCAGCGCTGCTCGTAGACAAAGGCAATCCCAACGCCGAACGCCTCTACCGCTCGGTAGGCTTCGAGTACTGCAACGATGCCATGTGGGGCGGACACGAAATGCGCCACCTACGCTGTCCTATTAACAAGTAGGGCAATAATAAAAACAAAAATCCACCGCAACGAACGCTGCGGTGGACCAAACTTTATTTATTAACTTTTTTATTTTCTCGACTATTTAACAAGACTCCCGTCTCATTTTGAGTGGCGAGAAAGACTATTTATTGTTGTCTTCTCCCCACATTCCTATTGCAGCAGTCGCTGCAAATAGGCTCATCATTACCGTCATCAACATAACCTTTCTACTTATTAACCTTTAAAACTACCAAACTATATACCTTTTATTGACAATCTTTACCTAAAAACTTCTTTACCTTTCAAAACTTAAGACCTTTACCAAAGTTACCCTTTACTTTTCACCTTTTATAATACCTTATCAGAAGTCATCCTCTCTTGTTCAATCTTTTACCTTTACCTAATACCCTTTCGGTGTTGTTATCCTTCTATCTTTTACCTTTTTCTAATACCTTCCTATTGAAGTTATCCTAATCTTTTACCTTCTGATGTCGTCCTGAATCTTCTTTACCCTTAAGACTTTCCTATTGAATTATCCTTTCAATACCTTTTACCTAATGTTGTTAATCAAGCGGTTGCCTCACGGTTCCCTTGTTTTGACGATGCAAAGTTACGATTGTTTGCGTACACAAACAAGTATTTACACTCTTTTTTCGCATAAAAACGCCTATTTTTGACCTACATCAACCCTTAATGTGTTCGCACACACCTACAATCGTTTGCAAACCGCCAAACAACGGTTTTACCGGACAGCAATAACAAAGAAAGCGCCCTGCAAATGCTTTCACACTTGCAGGGCGTTCAACTTTAATAAAATAGTGAGTTCTTTAGTTGTCTAAAGGTTAGAAATCATCGTCACTATAATCTCCATCCCCTTCTTCTACGATGCCGAATCCATTCTTTTCGTCACCGTCGGGACTCCAGCCACGGTCATTTTCAAGGCTTCCAGCCATTATCTGTAAAGGCTCCATTTCGACAACGCTAATCTCCGGAGCTACGTATTTCTTCTTTTTCATAATGCAGTTATAATATTATTTCTTTACCACTACCTTGTTGTTAACAACATACACACCCTTCGGCAACTTATCGACATTGTTGGTGTTCATGCGCACACCGCCAAGGTTGTAGATGCCGGTGTTTGTATTCTGCTTGTTCTCCTCAATCACGTGGATGCCAGTTGTACCATCCAAGCCGTTGCCATCAAGCGAGAACATCAACATTCTGCCAGAAGATGCATCTTCTTTAAGCCAGCAGCGATAAGCCTTTACCGTGTGTTCCTTGTTGGTGTGAACAAGGTCGCCCTTGCTGAACATATATGAGTCGGCGGACACAACGGTCTTACTGTCGTACGAACCAGTGTAGGTCATGCCTCTGCCATTTACTGTGTGTGTCAGATTAGATGTCTGGTCATCGTAGTTGATGCCATTGGCTACATATACATGACCGTCGAGAATCTTCGTAACACCGTCGATAGTGTATGAATAGTTGCCGAGCGGCTCCTTTGTAGGATATATTATATAAGGTATATTCTTATGCAGCACTACGCCATCAGCGGCTACGTTTACTGTAGAGAACTTTATCCAGTTGTCTTCCAAGGCTCTGAATTCTGCCAACTGTGTATTCTCACCGAAGGCTTCCACCACCTGAGCTGCTGTCATATCGACGGGAAGAATGATAGAGTTCCATCCCTTCTTGTTGTTGTCAGCACTCTTGGTGAATGTACGGTGCAACAGCATCTTGACTCCAGTGTATGACTTAGTAACTGCAAGAGTATTGTCCTCATCAAGAACCAGAAGGTCGTCGTATCCGTTGAGGGTTCCGTCGTCGTTCATGTCAGTACGCAGAGCGAAGCCCTTAATCTGAAGATTCTCAAGAGCAGAGAGCGCCTTGACAGGTGTGATACGAACCTGATCGAACGACTTGGTAGGATTAAGCACGGCATAGCTGTCACCCTTACTGCCAATAACATCAGCACCAAGAACCTTCCAGCTTGTCAGTTCTTCCTGCTTCTCATCATCAAGATAGGTGGTCAACTTAAGACCTTCGCCCAGACTTGCACCCAATCCTAAAGCCAGATTCTGGGTTACCATAACAAGCTGCTGTCCCTTATCAACTACTTTACCCATATTGACTGAGATTGTAGAGCCTCCCAAGTCTACGCCCAACGGGAGAGTCAGGTATGTATCCATCGAGTCGTCAATCAAATTGCTCAACTCGTTGTAGCCGTTGCCAATGTTGGCAACTTGGACCATCTGAGTGTTTGCAAAGTCGATTGATGCATTGGTATTATTTGTAGATACCACTTGAGCGCCGTAAACGGGATTGATTGTAGCATTGTCGGCATCTGCATCGGCTACATACGCATAGTAGACATTGAGCTGTGAGAGGTCGGCAGAAAGAACGTCTGTGTTATAAAGTACAATCTCATCAAACACACAGCCCGCGGGCACTTCAACGTTCAGACACATTTTACGTGTTTTCTCTTTACCGATAAGTCCGGCTGAGATGGCATCCCAATGGGTTGTTACACCTTCAGTCACTTCCTTGCCATTATTGTAGAGTTTGATGTTGTAGAGCTTAAGCACATCAGCATCGAGTCCGGTAGCCTTGGCAGATACCACAAAACCAACCTTCATCTTGCCATTGAAAGCTCTTGCATTGCCATTCAAACCATCAGCAAAGTTAGAGCCATCAGCAGTCTTGATGCCAACGAGACCCTTGTTGGCAGCTACTTCAACGCCTGGCTCACGATAGGCGAAATCGTTGAGAGAAGTAGTAAGTATGGCTGAGCAGTTCATCATTCTATCGAATATCTGTATCAAACCACCGCCAAGCTTATCGCTCAACACGTATTTAGGCTCCTCACCCTCCTTATTGACAAGGATATTCACTCCGTGTTCCTCCGCAACATATTTGGGGGCATAGTTGAGGGTAGTCTCTTCATAACATTTTTCGCTTCTGCCTTCATCTTTAAGAACTGTTGCCTTAAACACATATTTGCCTGGAATATCAAGATTAGAAACCAGACCAGTTTCTGTGTTCAATTCAACATTTGAACCTGTTGGACGATCTATAATCGACCATTTTACCTGTACGGTATCATTGTGCTGCAACTGGAACTGATTGACACTTCCAGATACGTCGCGACTTGATGTTGCATTGATAGGACAATGATGAGAAGCAGCATCGGGAGCCATGCGGACAAAGGCGTAGTAAACCTTGTTTGTGCCAGTCAAGCCCGCATTAAGCCCTTCGACAGACAGTTTCACGGCTGAGAAATCCCAAGGCGCTTTCATTACTAACTCGGCTTCTGTTGACTTTTTGATAAGACCCAGACCCAATACGGTGGTTGATATAACTTTGTGCCCTATCTCCGTGCCTTCCTTGTTGAAGAAAGTCAAGCGGATGCCATCGCCCAACTTCAGATTCAAAAGGGCTGAGCTTGCGTATTTGAATCCCACCTCCGTATTTGCAGGAAAGGCTTCCTGATTGTCGGAAGGTTTGGCAATGACCTTAATGGGTCGTGATCCTAACTGAATCAAAACAAGATTGAGGGCATTTATGTCAAAGCTATTTGTCAGGTCTTCATCAATGACATTTTCTTTTTTGCTCACCAAGTGGCTAACTCCGTCGCAGTCCAGTGTGATGTTCTTTCGGCCTTGTTCCTGGGCGTATTTGGCGATGCCATTCTCCTTGTTGTTGGTAATAGTATACTCACGAGCCTTGCCTACAAATGCATACTTGATATTTATAGCAGTACCCAAATCGGCATCAACTCCACACTGAACGAGCTTAATCTCATCAAAATCGCCAGGTGCAGTTGCCATATACAATTTGTTTACCTGATCGGAGCCGAGAATTGTCAGCAACGACAGTCCAAGACCAGTGACAGACTTACCGGTAGAGATCGACTGGGGCTTGTCTACTTTTTCTCCGTCCTTAAGGAACTGAATCTTATAGAACTTTGCTAAATCGAGAGCAAGGATGCTTGCATCTGATTTTGCACAAATAACAAAACCTGCCTCTGTACCACCAGCATAATAATGCAGATTGTCCTTAACGCTGATAATAGGACTTCCTAAAACGGTAACATCAGCAAGAGCTGGAATCGTAGCATAATCATCCAAATTATCATTACAAATGTTCTGAAGGTCTTTTGTTCCTGATAGCAGTTTAACGCCATCGAAAAGGCTGTTGATCATACAACCAGGTCCTACAAGTGCACGACGGTTGTTAAAATAATTCTCCTTGTTAGGGTCTGAATCCTGCCAAACCTTCTTCTCTATTTTGCCTCCGCCATCTATGGTTGCGGCAACCATTGGCAGAGCAAAGAGCAAGAGAGTTGCGACAAAACAAATTTTCCTGAAAAATCTCATTGACATCATTAAAAAGTTTTTTGATTTTATCGTATTATACGTATTATTATTTCAATCAAAACGTTTCTTCTAAATTCGGAATTTGCGCCTCTCAAAATTTTCGGTGCAAAGGTATATACATTCTGGAGGTTAAAGTGCATTGAGTAAGCTTCCAGTAAGTATGAGTAATATGAGAAATTCACAACTACCAGATAAACAGCAACTTACACAACGTGAAATGGGGGGGTAAGTAAGAATCGGAAAAAAACGATTTAAAAAAAGTAGAAAATACATATAATATATCTAATAAAAAATCTATAAATTTGTAGATAAAAAAGGAAGATCTAAATATTCAAAGACCTATGAGGACATTGATATTGACCATAACTATCTGTCTGTCGATCATTAATGCTCGCGCAGACAATAACAAACTTTACGAAAGATTAGACTCAGTAATAGCCCATAGTGCGGATTATGATGTCATAAAAGAAAAAAGGCTAAAAGACATTAAGCTTGGAGCTAAATTCGTGACCAACCCGGCAGACAAGCTACGCATATATGAACAGTTGGCAAACGAGTATAGCCCATACGTTTACGACTCGGCAATGGTGTATGTCCAAAGGGGAATAAGCCTTGCCAAACATACTGGCAATTCTGATTATTGCAACCGATTCCTGATTACAAAGGCAAATCTGCTGATTGAACGAGGATTCTATATTGAGGCGAAGGAAAGTCTGGACAAAATCGAGATATCACAATCCGATCCAAAGCAAAATTTCCTTTTCTACTGCGCCCAGAGTTCACTTTATTACAATCTGAATGCCTGTTGTCAGAAAATGGAGTTCAGCCAACATTATAACGAACTGTTCAAGGAATATATTGGCAAGGCACTATACTACTGTCCGAAGAATAGTGCAATGTATTATTATATGAAAGGTATAAATCTCTTTTTCTCAGGCAGGAGTATCAATGAGATTAGTGCTTCATTGAATAAGGCAATGCAAATGTTCGGACCCGAAAACCGCATGTACGGCAGGGCGGCATACGCTCTGTCAAAGGCTTACGGCGACAATAAACTGTGGGAGCAGCAGAGGCGTTATCTGTTGCTTGCTGCCATTAGCGATGTAATGTCGGCTAACAATGAGAGTCTGGCATTGCAGGATGTTGCTCTGTTGCTTTATAAAAACAAAAATGATCTTGACAAAGCCCGGAAATATATCAATCAAACATTGAAAGACGCACATGCATACAATAGTCGTCTGCAACGAGTAGAGCTGTATACCAACCTGCATGTAATATTGTCAGCTTACAATGAAAAGCTCCAAAAGGAAGCCATCTGGAAAAACGTGACGATAATATGTATACTTGTGCTGTTGGTTGTCATTGCAGCAGCAGTAGTGTACGTCAACCGGAAAAAAGATTTGTTGAAACTGTCGGAGAAGGAACTGAAAGCCTTGACTGAAGAGTTGAGCGCTACCAACAAACAACAGCTAAAGGACAACAAAGCTCTTCAAGACTCAAACGATGAACTGATAAGCTCTAACAAAGCGTTTCGGGACTCTAATGATGAACTTAAGGGCTCAAACAAAGCACTTCGGGACTCTAATGATGAACTTAAGGGCTCAAACAAAGCGCTTCAGGACTCTAATGATGAACTTAAGGGCTCAAACAAAGCACTTCAGGACTCTAACGATGAACTTAAAGGCTCAAACAAAGCACTTCGAGACTCTAATGATGAACTTAAAGGCTCAAACAAAGCACTTCAGGACTCTAACGATGAGCTAATGAGTTCAAACAAAGCACTTCAAGACTCTAACGATGAGCTAATGAACTCCAACAAAGCGCTTCAGAACTCCAATGATGAGCTGAAATACAACAACAATGAACTTAAGTACAATAACAATGAACTTAAGAACTTTAACAACGAGCTTAAAGACTCCAACAAAGCACTTAAAGACTCTAACAACGAACTTAAGGACTCAAACAAAGCGCTTCGGAACTCAAATGATGAGCTTGAAAACACCAACGCAAAGCGAGAGTTGATGGCTAATGCCTTTATCATGCTCTGCTATCAGTATATTGAGCGGTTGGACAGTCAGCGCAAACTGGTAATACGTAAAATTAAAGCCAATCAGCAGAACGAACTGCTGAGCATTCTCTCATCTTCAAAGCGAGGCACAGAGGAGAGCCAGAGCTTCTTCTCGCAGTTCGACAAAATCTTCCTCTCGCTCTATCCCTCGTTTGTAAATGAACTGAACTCACTGCTGATACCCGAGGCACAAATCGAGCTTAAGGAAGACAACGAGCTGACTCCAAGCTTGCGTGTAGCAGCTTTGGTAAGACTGGGCGTAACGGAAAGTCCTAAGATTGCCGGCATCCTCTCCTACTCGCTACAAACAATATACAACTATCGCTCTACACTAAAGAACAGCGCCATCGACAAAGAACACTTCGAAGAGAATCTGCAAAAGCTGTGCTCAGTTTATTAAGGGGTTGTTGTAGTGTTGGGGAGAACTGTTGCGTAATAACAAATTATAAATTATTGCTGTCCGGTAAACAATCCGCTACGCGTAGCGCAGGCGTAGCGAGTTGAGCACTACGCTTACGCTTGAGAACGCCATCAGGGCACTTGCCCACATCGGCGTTATCTGAAAGTCGACGCCGAAGATGTGTAGGGCGCCGGCGGCGAGCGGTATGCAGACGATGTTGTAGACGAACGCCCAGAAGAGATTCTGCCATATCATGCGCACGGTACTTCTACTGAGCCTTACGGCTTCGGGCAGCGCCATGAGGTCGTCGCCCATCAGCGTTATCTGCGCCACGTCCATCGCCACATCTGTGCCGCGACCGATGGCAATGCCCACATCGGCGAGGGCGAGCGCCTGCGTGTCGTTGATGCCGTCGCCCACCATAGTCACACGCTTGCCTTCGCTCTGAAGTTGCTGCACGAGCGCCTGCTTGTCGCCTGGCAGCACCTTGCTGCGATAGTTGCGTATGCCAGCCTCAGCAGCCCAGTAACGAGCCGCCTCCTCCTTGTCGCCACTCATCATGTACACCTCGATGCCAGCCGACTGCAGCTGCGCCATCGCCTCCTTGGCGTTAGGCTTCAGCGTTTCGCGCTCTTCGAGAGGTATGTCAGATGGGCGTGTGAAGTCGATGTTCGGGTTTGGAATGGTGAGCGTGCCCGTTTTGTCGACGACGAGTGCCTGAATCTTATGCAGGTTCTCCAGCGCCGATGCGTCCTTTATGAGAATCTGCTTCTGCGCCGCCTTGCCAATGCCAACCATCAGTGCCGTCGGCGTAGCCAATCCCATTGCGCAGGGGCAGGCTATGACGAGCACAGCCACAGCCGAGAGAATAGCGTGCGGCAGTGCGGCGTTGCCTCCTACAGCCCACCACACGCAGAACGTGAGCAGCGCGATGGCAGCCACCGTCGGCACGAACACGCGTGCGGCTCGGTCTACGATGCGCTGCACGGGTGCCTTGCTGCCCTGCGCCTCCTGCACCATGCGTATGATGTGCGCAAGAGCTGTGTTCTCGCCAATCTGACGCGCACGCATACGCAGCTTGCCCTGACTGGGTATGGTTCCGGCGAGCACGGTGTCGCCAGCTTTCTTCATAGCCGGTGTAGGTTCGCCGCTTATCATAGCCTCGTCTACATACGCCGCATCGGCAGTCATGAAACTCTCAGCCGCACACACCACACCGTCCACCGGAATCTTCTCGCCGGCGCGCACCTCTATCGTGTCGCCTATCTGAATCGTCGAGATAGGCACCTCCTCCATGCGGTAGTCGTCGGTGCCTTCCATCTTCTCGTGCGTCACGATGCGCGCCGTCTTGGGCTGCATACCCATGAGCTGGCGTATGCTGCTCGCCGTGCTGTCTTTCGCCTTCTCCTCAAGACACCGACCGGTGAGCACGAACGTGATTATCATCACCGAAGCGTCGAAGTAGGTGTGCCACTCTATGCCGCGTGCGCCCCAAACCGCCTCGCCGAAGAACGTATTGAACGTGCTGAAGAGGAACGCTATGAGCGTGCTCAGCGCTACGAGCGAGTCCATGTTCGCCGTGCGATGCGTTATCTGTTTTGCCGCCGACACATAGAAGCGTCTGCCGCAGTAGAACATGTTTAAGAGAGCGAGTATGAGGCATATCTGGTTGTTGAACGCTCCGTCGCCGCTCATGCCGAAGTACATCGTGAGCGCGGCGAACAGCCACGAAAGCAGCGTACGGCGGCGCAGCAGCGTGTATTCACGACGGTTAATCTCCTCGGCGTTGCGGTCGCTCTCCACCACGAGGTCGTAGCCGGCGTTGCTCACCTCGCGCTTCATATCGTCGAGCGTAATCACGTCTGGGTCGTAGTCTACAAGCACCGTGCGTGTAGACAGTGTTACCGTAGCCGAGTTGATTCCCCGCAATCCTTTGAGCTTATTCTCTACGTTGGCGGCGCAGACAACGCACGCCATGCCTATAACTGGTATTGTCTTTTTCATACTGATTGTTTATAATTTGGATGCAAAATTATAAAAAACATAGTGCAATAAGGTTGCAAAAACGCCTCCTCACTATGACCGCTTCTGCGTATCGGGTAGCAGTCCGGCTATCACGCCCAAGAGCGGCAGGAATGCGCTCACCTTGAAGATAAACTCTACGCTGGTCTTGTCGGCAAGCCATCCGAAGAACGCCGAACCGATGCCGCCCAGACCGAACATCAGACCGAAGAATATGCCGGCGATGAGCCCTACTTTGTCGGGCATGAGGTCGGTGGCGTAGACCACTATCGAGGAGAACGCCGAGGCGATGATGAGTCCAGAGAGGAAGGTGAACACGATGGTCCACGTCAGACTGACGTAGGGCATGGCGAGGGCGAACGGAGCCGCGCCAAGAATGGAGAACCATATCACGTACTTGCGTCCGAAACGGTCGCCGAACACGCCGCCGGCGAGCGTGCCGATGGCGAAGGCGGCGAGGAACACGAAGAGGCATATCTGCGAAGCCTGCACCGAGACGCCGAACTTGTCGATGAGGTAGAACGTGAAGTAGCTCGTGATGCAGGATGTGTAGAAGTATTTCGAGAAGACGAGCAGGATGAGTATGAGCAATGCGCCGTACTTTGCGCGTCGGGAGATGTGCGTGTTCAGCACTTCCGCCTTGCGCGGATGCTTCACGGCGTACTGCAGGCGGGCTTTATACCACGCTCCGAGGCGCACCATGATGAGTGCTGCGAGCAGGGCGGCTATGGCGAACCACGATATGGCGTGCTGTCCGAAGGGCAGGATGATGAGCGCTGCGAGCAACGGACCGAGCGCCGAACCGCCGTTGCCGCCCACCTGAAAGATAGACTGCGCAAGACTCTTCTTGCCGCCCGATGCCAACTGAGCCACGCGCGACGCCGTAGGGTGGAACATGGACGAGCCGAAGCCTACGACGCTCACAGCCAGCAGTATGAGCAGATAGTTCTCGGCGAACGCAAGCATGAGCAGTCCGGCGAGCGTGAAGCACATGCCGACGGAGAGCGCATAGGGGCGCGGATGGCGGTCGGCAGAGAGTCCGGTGAAGGGCTGCAGAATGGAGGATGTCATCTGAAAGACGAGCGTTATGATACCTATCTGCGCGAACGAGAAGTCGAACTTGTCCTTGAGGATAGGATAGATAGACGGAATGATCGACTGTATCATATCGTTCAGAAAGTGAGATATGCAACAGATGACGAGCACGTAATAGACCGTGCTCTCTGTCATTGTAGGGTTGCCTTTAAGGATGCGGCTTATTGATTTCATATACTTTTTACTTTTTTACTTTTAAAAGCGTTTGTGGGTGCGTGTGGGTGTGTTTGTGGGTGCGTGGTATGGGCAAGATGCCCATACCTCCTATTTAGCCGCAAAGTTACTGCTTTAATCTGAAACAGAAAAACGTTTGTATGATATAACCGAAAAAAGCCGAAGGCAACGATGCCTCCGGCTTCTAACTCTAACAACAAATTTTGCGATGGGCTTTACTTCACCTCCTCAGGCAGTACGGGCATTGCGCCGTTCTGCGTGCAGACGTATGCACTCACTCTCACTGCGCGCTCGTGAGCCTCAGTCACCGGCATTCCGGCGAGTATAGAAGCACAGAAAGTACCCGTGAACGAGTCGCCTGCGCCAACGGTGTCAGCCACCTCAACCTTCGGTGTGGGCTGGAACGACATCTCGCCTGGTGTGAACACGTACGAGCCGTTTACGCCGCAGGTGAGCACGAGCATATCGAGGTCGTACTTGCCAAGGATGAGCCAGCACTTGTTCTCGATGTCCAAGCCCGGATAGCCGAACATTCTACCGATGAGCACAAGCTCCTCGTCGTTAATCTTAAGAACGTTGCAGCGCTTCATGCTCTCGCAGATAACATCCTTTGTGTAGAAATCCTGGCGCAGGTTGATGTCGAATATCTTCATGCAGTCGGCAGGTGTAGCGTCGAGAAACTTGTAGATAGTCTCGCGGCTAACCACGTTGCGCTGGGCGAGCGAGCCCCAGCACACAGCCTTTGTGTTCTCAGCGATAGCCTTCACCTCGTCGGTGAACGGGATGTTATCCCACGCTACGTTCTCCTTTATGTCGTATGTAGGTATGCCCTCGTCGTCGAGCTTCACCTGCACGGTGCCGGTTGGATAAGGCACGCGCGGCATGCAATACTGCAAGCCCTTCTCCTCGAGCTGCTGCACAGTCTCCTCAGCGAGCTTGTCCTCGCCAAGAGCGCTCACAGCGATTGAGTTCAAGCCGAACTGACCGGCGTGGAACGCGAAGTTAGCCGGTGCACCACCAAGTTTCTTACCTTCAGGAAGCACGTCCCAGAGTGCCTCACCGAGTCCTACTACATATTTCTTTTCCATAGTTTTATTGTCTTCAGTTATTGTTTTTTTTGAATAAGCCGAGCATTTTAAGCCGAACTAAGCCTTTTTAAGCCTTTCTAAGGCAGCGTTTAAGCCTTTCTAAGCCTTCTTAAGCCTTTCTAAGCCAAGACAAACTAAGCCTTTTTAAGCTAACTAAGCCCTCCCCGACGGGGAGGGTTGGGAGGGGCTTTAGTTCTGCTTTACTTTAGGTATATAGCTGAGCAGATAAGCCACGCCTACCGCCATCACAGCAGCAGCCCAGATTTGCGGATACTGAGCGCCGGCAGCCTTTGCGGCGTCACTGGCGAAGCCCATGAGGAGCGGGAACACAGTACCGCCGAACAGACCCATGATCATAAGGCCCGAAACCTCGTTCTTCTTCTCCGGAGCAGAGAGCATAGCCTGCGAGAAGACGATAGAGAACACGTTAGAGTTGCCGTAGCCTACAAGAGCGATAGCTGCCCAAAGCTCCCACTTCTCTGTACCGAACACCAAGCCGACCATAGAGAGCGCCATCATCAGCACGATGATTGTGAAGAAGGTGCGGATATTGAGCTTGCGCATAAGGATTGAACCGGTGAAGCAGCCGAGCGTACGGAATGCGAAGTAGATTGATGTGGCGTACTCGAACTGGCTGAGCGAGTCGCCGGCACCGCCAAGACGCTCGAACAACACTTTCGGTGCAACGGCGTTAGTACCTACGTCGATACCCACGTGGCACATGATGCCGATGAACGAGAGCAGGATGATAGGCGAACCGAGCATCTTCAGACAGTCGGCGAAGCCAGAAGCCTTGCCTTCGATGGGTTCCTCCTCGATATGTGTCATGCCGAGCCACAGCGTAGCCACCATACCTATAACGAAGAAGAGCAGGAAGAGGATGCGCCAGCTGAGTCCGAGGATAGGAGCTGTAGTGGTAGCGCCCCAAGCAGCTATGAGCGGAGCGATGAACGAAGCGATAGCCTTAACGAACTGACCGAAGGTGAGCGTCGAAGCCAAGTGACCCTTCACGAGCATCGTCACGAGCGGATTGATGCCGGTCTGCATGATGGCGTTGCCTATGCCGAGCAGCGAGAAAGAGATGTACATCAGCCAGAGCTGGCTCTCCTTTGTAGGCATAAAGCTGTCGAAGAGCGGCAGGAACACAGCCAATGTCGTGATTACTACTGAGAGCAGAACGGTCTTCTTTCTACCTATCTTATTCATCAGCATGCCCGTAGGCACAGAGAAGATGAGGAACCAGAAGAACACGAGCGAGGGGAAGAAGTTGGCGGCAGAGTCGGAGAGTCCGAAGTCTTCCTGCATGTTGTTTGACACAGCGCCGACCAGGTCGACAAAGCCCATCGTGAAGAACGTAATCATCACCGGGATGAGTGTCAGTTTGCTTTGATTGGAATTGTTCATTGCGTATGAAACTTTTTAGTTATTAGATGATTTGTGAACTTTTCTGCCGCAAAATTATAGATAATGTATAAAGGAGCACGAAAAATATCGTTCATCTACTTTAGAATATGTTACATGAAACAAATATTGCAGCAGATGAACGTTTATTTAAATCGCTTTCGCTCAGCACTTTATAATTTTGCAGCGTCGAAATAACTAAAACCTCATACATTACATCATGTATTACAAAGACTACAAAAGATTCTCGGCGATTGCTCTCGCTTCTGTTATGGCGATTGCAGCAAACGCACAAAAAGAAAATGGTACATCCAAGTCTTCCAACTCAAAGGAGGAGGGCGACCGCAACGTGATGCTCAACGCGGCAAGTGCAAACGGCCCGCGCGAGATACAGATCGGTCTGCCGTCTGCCGACGTGAACGTGCTGGAGAACGGACTGCCCGTCACTTACGCCACCAATCCACACCCCGTCAACGCTACATGGCGTTCGGACGCGAGCCTCTCGCACGTCGGATTGCTGAAGATTTCGGAGACAGCCATCACCACCGGCAACATCGGTTACGCCGTCAACTCGCAGACGCAGCTCGGCAAGGAGGGCTTCCAGGGCGTGCTCAACTACAAGACCAACCACTTCGGACTGCAGGAGATGTCGCTCAACCTCAACGGCTCTTTGGCTAAGGACCTCTTCTACAGCGTGAGTGCCTACCAGGACTTCGACCCGGGCACATTCAAGTTGCGCTCTACGCAGTATCAGGACCGCACGCAGATCTACAAGGCGGCGCTCACCAAGCGCTATGCCGAGGGCAGAGGCGAACTGACAGCCATGTACAAGTACAGCAACTCGCACCCCGTGTACAACTACGCTACGCAGTCGGCTCCGTTCATCTACGTGGGCGACGGCTCTGTTAAGGAGTTCGGCAAGTTCAAGCTCGGCACTACGTCTTATCTGCCGAAGGACGCCAACATCACCTACCGCGACATGCGCACCGGCGAACTGAAGCAGACTTCGCTCTACGACTACGACGAGAACCGCTCGTCGGAGGTGTCGCTGCTGAACAACCTGCGCTTCGGCGACGGCTTCAACTGGAAGACCTCCGTGCGCTACGACCATGCACGCGGCGCATTCGTCTATCAGACACCGATGCAGCTCATCGACACGAAGGGCGACAACGCAAGCGCATATAATTATATGTATAGCGACGCGATGGGGGCTCAGCAGAAGTACGACGGACGCTACGTGCAGACACGTATGTCGTGCCTCAATGCCGGCACTATCGACGAGCTGCTCTTCACTTCCGAACTCTCGAAGAGCTTCAGCACATCTACGCTGCGTGTGGGCATGAACGAGTGGTTCTACGACATCGACTACTGCTCTAACACTACTATGTACGACCAGAGCGTGCCCGAGGACGGTTCTTACGCCGTGCGCCTTTGGGATACCAACAAGAACGCGAGCGTGTTCTACGACTTCAACAAGAACGCGTCTGAGTACTACAAGGGTCACGAGAACAAGCTCGCGCTCTACCTCACTCATGACTGGGACATCACGCCGAAGCTCAACGCCTACTACGGTGCGCGCATCGAGTGGCAGCGTCTAAAGGGCGAGAACGCGGCGGTGAAGAACGCCGACGGCGAGTACGTGGGACGCTTCGCCGACTACTATCTTGGCACAACGGCAGCTGATGGCACGAAAATTGCCCCGGTAAACATGAAGTACGACTGGCTGAACTACGACTTCACTGCGGCGCTGACATACAAGCTGACAAAGAGCTTCGGCTTCACCGGCGACTTCACCTATATCGTGCAGCACCCTAACATCTCTACCTTCGCACCGGCTTCAATGCCTAACACCGACAAGATTTCGGTGCCGCTGGGTCGCGCAGGTATCTACTTCAACAACAAGTGGCTGAGCCTCACATCGCTCTTCTCGTACATCTCGAAGAGCAACAACAACTCTACGCTCAACCTCCAGCACGACGGCGAGATAAAGGCTGCACCGCTCACATACGACATACAGACATGGGGATGGACTACTGACGTTGTGGCACACCCGTTCAAGGGCTTCGACTTCCACTTCCTCTTCACCTATCAGAAACCGACATACAAGAAGTACGAGACAAGCGTGAAGTTCTCAAGCGGTTACGAGGGAAAGATCAACGCCACAGGCAACATCGTGGCTGAGGTGCCGCAGGTGCTCCTGGAGCTCGACCCGAGCTACATGATTACACCGACACTGAAGCTCTGGGCTTCGTTCCGCTACTTCTCAAAGACTTATGCGAACATCAACGAGGCATACTACTTCAACGGCCACTGGGAGACTTTCGGCGGACTCAACTGGCAGGCAAACAAGCGACTCTCACTCGGTTGCACCGTAGTCAACTTCCTCAACCAGACTGGCGCCAAGGGTTCTATCGCCGGCGCAGAGCTTATCACAAAGGACGAGGCAAAGGGCATCAAGAACCAGCTCATGACCGGCTCTTATCTGCGTCCGTTCACCGTGGAGTTCTCAGCAAGTCTGAAGTTCTAAAGCCCCACCCCGCCCTCCCCGTCGGGGAGGGAGCCGCTAACAAACAGAACAATAAAAATCAACACTTCACCGTAGCGGAGGTCTCTGGCCTCCGCAGCACCAAGTCGAATAGCATTAGTTTTTCGCAGACCTCCGCTACGGATAAACCACAAACAAACCGAATAACAATGAATACAAAACTTTTCCTTGCAGCTCTGGCTCTTTCTTCTACAGCAGCCTCGGCTCAAACAATCAAGACCACTTTCGCCGGCGATACTGCTATCGTCACAGTGACCAACCCTACCAAGTATCTCATCCTGCCGGTTGAGGAGAACCGCCCCGAGGCTCAGGTGCTGCTCGACAACGGCAAGAAGACTGACACATGGATGGACGTTCGCCTCGCTGTCAGCAAGACCGACTACAGCGTGCCGTTCGAACTTTCGAAAGGCAAGAAGGCTGTCGTAAAAATCGTTGGTCTCGCTAAGGATGCGCAGGCTCTGAAAGAGCTGAAGCTCTCCGACACGTTCGACACACGCAACACCGACTACTACCGCCCCGTCTACCATCACACTCCGCTCTACGGATGGATGAACGACGCGAACGGTCTGACATACAAGGACGGCGAGTATCACCTCTACTTCCAGTACAACCCCTACGGCTCTAAGTGGGGCAACATGCACTGGGGACACTCCGTAAGCCGCGACCTCGTCCACTGGCAGCATCTCGACCCCGCTATCGCTCGCGACCCGATGGGACATATCTTCTCTGGCAGCACCGTCGTAGACACTCGCAACTCTGCTGGCTTCGGCAAGAACACTATCGTGGCGTTCTACACATCGCACTCCGTACACGACGGCAAGCAGGTGCAGGTGCAGTGCATGGCTTACAGCAAGGACGACGGACGCACCTTCATCAAATACAAGAACAACCCGGTCGTTACGCCGTTCGACGGCTTGGAGAACTTCCGCGACCCGAAGATATTCTGGTACGAGCCTACAAAGTCGTGGTACATGATTGTGTCTGCCGACAAGAACATGCGCTTCTATCAGTCGAAGAACCTCAAGCAGTGGAAGTATGTCAGCCAGTGGGGCGAGGGCTTCGGCGCACAGCCCAACCAGTTTGAGTGTCCCGACTTCTTCCAGCTGCCGGTTGACGGCGACAAGAACAACCAGAAGTACGTCATGATCGTGAATATCAACCCGGGCTTCGTCTTCGGCGGTTCGGCTACGCAGTATTTCGTAGGCGAATTCGACGGCAAGGAGTTCAAGTGCGACTCGAAGCCTTCTACAGTAAAGTGGCTCGACTGGGGTAAGGACCACTACGCAACGGTTACATTCTCTAACCTCGGCGAGCGCATCGTGGCTGTGCCCTGGATGAGCAACTGGCAGTACGCCAACGTAACACCCATACAGCAGAACCGTGGTGCAAACGCTCTGCCGCGCGAGCTGAAGCTGTTCTCTAACAACGGCGAGGTTTACATGTCGGCTAACGTCGTTGACGAGGCTCGCAAGCTGCGCAAGCAGACAAAGGAGTTGGGCAGCGTGAGCGTAGACAACGCCAATCCGTTTATCAAGCGCGAGCTCTTCGCCGGCAACGACGGTGCATTCGAGCTGGAGGCTGACATTACGCCCGAAAACTCTGACGTTGTGGGCATCTCGCTCTATAACGACAAGGAGGAACGCACCGTTATCTATCTCGACCTGAAGCAGAAGCGCATCGTGATGGACCGTTCTGAAAGCGGACTCACCGACTTCGGCAAGCGCGCTGAGCGTCACGACATCGAGAAGCGAGCAGAGGCAGCGGGCGAGATGAAGGGCAAGCTCTCGCAGGATCTGGTAGTGAACTACAAGAACGACTTCGCTCTCGGCACATGGGCGCCTCTCTCGCTCTGCGGAGCTGAGAAGCGTAGCTACCATCTCGACATCTTCGTCGACAAGTGCTCCGTAGAGCTATTCGTCGACGGCGGTCGCATCGCAATGACCAACCTCGTGTTCCCCACCGCTCCGTACAATAATATAAAGGTGTACGCCGAAGGAGGCAAATCAGAAGTTAAGAACATGAAGGTTTACAAGCTCGGATTGTAAACCGCAATATAAAAACAGTAGCGGAGGTCTTTGGCCTCCGCAGCACCAAGTCGAATAGCATTAAAAGTATCGCAGACTGCGTAGCGGAAGTTTCTGGCCTCCGCTGCACCAAGCATAACACATACGATAAAAAGCCTTACGGCATCACCCGTGCGAGTAATCGGTCGGAGTGATGCCGTAAGGCTTTTGAAGTTACACTCTACACTACCCTGCCCTCTTCTACAAAAAAGTAACTAATAACTAACAAAAAGACATAAAATTTATCTACCTTTGTACCGTTGTATTCTGCGCAAGTTGCGACAACCAAACATTAAAGCAATGAAAAATCAATTCCGAAAAATAATGCTTTTAGCTGCACTCGCGATATTCTCGCTCTCAGCTTGCAGCGACGACGAAAACAATACAACTCCGCAGTCAAAGCCGACGTATGATATGACGGGCTTTGCGAAGGGTGCGGACGTGAGCTGGCTCTCGGAAATGGAGAAGGCTGGCAGCAAGTTCTACAACGCTAACGGCGCCGAGCAGGACTGCATGATGCTGCTGCGCGACCTCGGCGTGAACTCCATACGACTGCGCGTGTGGGTGGATCCGCAGGACGGCTGGTCGGGCAAGCAGGATGTGCTCGCAAAGGCGTGGCGCGCGAAGAATCTCGGTCAGCGCATCATGATCGACTTCCACTACTCTGACTCGTGGGCTGACCCTGGCAAGCAGAACATTCCGGCGGCTTGGACTAACTTCAAGGACGACCTGCAGAAGATGGAGGCTGCCGTGGCTGACCACACAACGGACGTGCTCAGTTATCTCAAAGAGAACGGCATCGACGTGGAGTGGATTCAGATAGGCAACGAGACAACGACGGGTATGCTGTGGCCGTTGGGCTTGGCTTCGGACAACAACTTCGCTAACTACGCCGCACTTAACAACGCCGGCTACGACGCAGCGAAAGCTGTGTACCCGGATGCACAGTGCATCATACACATCGACCAGGGCAATGTGCTCGGCCGCTTCACATGGATGTTCGACGGCTTGAAGGCTGCCGGCGCAAAGTGGGACGTGATAGGCATGTCGCTCTATCCGGAGGACGCCAACTGGCAGACCGTCATCGACGACTGCCTGGCGAACATCTCTACGCTCGCCGCACGCTACAACAAGAAGGTGATGGTGTGCGAGATTGGCATGGCGTGGGACTCGGAGAACGCGGCCGCAATGATGCAGAAGATGGTGGAGGGATGCAAGGCGAACGCCTCGTGTCTCGGCATCTTCTACTGGGAGCCGGAATGCTGCGGCGGCTGGAAAGAATATAACAAGGGAGCGTTCGACGCAAACGGCAAACCGACGGCGACGCTGGATGCTTTTAAGTAAAAAGAGCCCCTCCCAACCCTCCCCGTCGGGGAGGGCTTAGGAAGGCTTAGTCTGCAATGGCTTAAGAAGGCCTAAGAAGGCTTAGTTCGGCTTAGACGCTGCCTTAAACAGGCTTAGTTCGGCTTAAACGCCTCCCTCAACACCTCACCACCTCACCATCTCAACACCTCAACACCTCACCACCTCAACATCACAACACCTTTAACAACATGAACAAATCAACATTAATTTCACTCGCTCTATTATCTTGTGTCTCCGCTTCGGCGCAGCGCACGACGCAGAATCTGCGCCAATGGCAGTTCTCGCGCGACAGCATCAACTACAAGGCGGTGACAATACCGCACGACTGGGCTATAGACGGACCGTTCGACAAGAAGTGGGACCTGCAGAATGTGGCTATCGTGCAGAACGGCGAGACGGAGAAGACGGAGAAGTCGGGACGCTCGGGCGCACTGCCGTGGATTGGTCGCGGATACTATAAGACGACGGTCGACATAAAGCGCGTGCCTAAGACTGCCGTACTGGAGTTTGACGGCGCGATGGCTGACCCGCACGTGTATATAAACGGCAAGCTGGCTGGTCACTGGGCGTACGGTTACAACGCCTTCCGCGTGGACGCAGCGCCGTATCTGAAGAAAGGAAAGAACGAGATAACGGTCAGCCTCAACAACCGTGAGGAAAGTTCGCGCTGGTACCCCGGCGGCGGACTCTACCGCCCCGTTCAGCTCGTAACGACCGCCGACCGCGCAAGCATTAACCCGTGGGGTAGCTACTTCCGCACGGAGCTGATAAAGGACGGCAAGGCTGAGGTGAGCGTCTGCACGAACATCAACAATGCGGAGAAAGGGCTCGTTGTGGAGAACCTGCTCATCGACAACGAGGGCAAGACGGTAGCTCAGACAAAGACAACAAGCGACGTGGAGAAGCGCCTTACGGTTGAGAACGCGCAGCTATGGTCGCCGGAGACACCTTATCTATATAAGCTCGTCACACGCCTTTACCGCAACAACAAGCTCGTAGACGAGACCAGCCAGAAGTTTGGTATACGCACGGTGCGTGTGGCGCAATACGACGGCTTTCAGCTGAACGGCAAATCGCGAAAGATAAGGGGCGTATGCCTGCACCACGACCTGGGTCCGTTGGGAGCAGCCGTAAACAAAGCGGCACTCATCCGCCAGATTCGCACGATGAAGGACATGGGATGCGATGCCATACGCACGGCGCATAATATGCCGTCGACGTGGCAGATGGAGGTGTGCGATTCGATGGGTATGATGGTGATGGCGGAGAGTTTCGACATGTGGATATACCCGAAATGCAAGAACGGCTACGCGCTGAACTTCAAGGAGTGGGCTGACCGCGACATAGAGAACCTCGTACGCAACCACCGCAACCATCCGTCTATCGTGATGTGGAGCATCGGCAACGAGATACCTGAGCAATGGAGCGAAGAAGGTCGACTAATAAGCGAACATCTGCAGGCGCTCTGCCACAAGTACGACCCTACACGACCCGTTACGCAGGGCATGGACCAGGCTGAGGCAGCATTGGGTTCGGGCTTTGCGCAGGTGATGGACGTGCCGGGCTTCAACTATCGCGTACATAAGTACGACAACAACATAAAGCAACTGCCGAAGGGCTTCCTACTTGGTTCGGAGACGGCGTCGACGGTGAGCTCGCGCGGCGTGTATAAGTTCCCCGTGGAGCCGTCCGACTCGAAGACTTACGCCGACGGACAGTGCTCGTCGTACGACGTGGAGTATTGTCCGTGGAGCAATCTGCCGGATGACGACTGGCGTATGCAGGACGACCGCGACTATACCATCGGCGAGTTCGTATGGACGGGCTACGACTATCTGGGCGAGCCGTCGCCGTACGACGAATACTGGCCGTCGCGTTCGAGCTACTTCGGCATCTGCGACCTCGCCGGACTTCCTAAAGACCGCTTCTGGCTGTATCGCTCCCACTGGCGCAAGGACGTAAATACGCTGCACGTGCTGCCCCACTGGACTTTCCCGGGACGCGAGGGCGAGGTGACACCGGTGTACTGCTACACCAATGCGCCGTCGGCTGAACTGTTCGTGAACGGAAAGAGTCAGGGCAGAATAGTGAAGAACCCCAACACACGCCTCGACCGCTACCGCCTGCGCTGGAACGACGTACGCTATGAACCGGGCGAACTGAAGGTGGTGGCTTATAACTACGACGGCTCGGTGATGGGCGAGAAGAGCGTGCGCACGGCTGGCAAAGCGGCACGCATCGTGCTCGAAGCCGACCGCAGCTGCATCTCTGCCAAGGGCGAGGACCTGGCGTTCGTGAAGGTGTCGGTAGTGGACAAGGACGGCACACCCTGCCCGACAGCTACGAACAAGATGAAGTTCGAGGTGAAGGGCGCAGCGAAATTCCGTGCGGCGTGCAACGGCGACGCAACATCGCTCGTGGCGTTCAACTCGACGGAGATGCCGCTCTTCAGTGGCGAGCTGGTTGTCGTAGTGGAGGGCACGAAGCAGGGCAAGGCTACGCTTAAAGTGTCGGCAGAGGGTCTGCCAGAAGAGACATTGTCTATCAACATCAAATAGCATTTTATACAAATGAGAAAAACGATTTATGCGGTGATGGCTATTGCCTCACTAACCTATTCTACTCACACAACGGCGCAATCGCAGGACTTGCAGAAAACGGTGAATACCTATTTCGAACAGTCGCTGCAAGCGCAGCAGAAAGCTTTGGAGCAGGACGGCAAGGCAAGCTTCGCTCAGAACACTCCTCTCAGCACTGAGCTTCAGACAGCAATAAAGAACAAGGACATAGCCAACTATCAGAAGATGGTTTGGACTGCATGGTGCGAGGCGAACAATGCGCTGCAGGAGGAGAAACTCATAGAGCCTGCCGACCTGAAGCTGGCTAAGAACAGCGCATGGCACTTGCCACAGTGCCTGGAGCCTAATGCGGTTATGCCTTATTATTACGGCAAGAAGGGTGTGGCAGACAACGGTCAATATCCGCTCTTCCTCTACACGCATGGTTCGGGTTCGAAGGACAGAGAATGGTCGAACGGTATCGAACTGGGACTTCGATTTCAGGATGCACCGTCTATCTATTTCATTCCGCAGATTCCTAACGAGGGCGAATACTATCGCTGGTGGCATCTGTCGAAGCAGTATGCCTTCGAAAAGCTTATCCGCTTGAGTCTGACGAGCGGTGAGGTGGATGCCAACCGACTCTACGTATTCGGCATCAGTGAGGGCGGTTACGGCAGTCAGCGTCTCGCCTCTTTCTACGCCGACTATTGGGCGGCAGCGGGTTCGATGGCAGGTGGCGAACCTCTGAAGAATGCGCCGGTAGAGAACTGCGCCAATATAGGTTTCTCGTTGCTTACGGGTGCTGACGACACGGGATTTTATCGCAACGACCTCACATGGTTCACCCAGGTGGCTTTCGACTCTGTGCAGCTGGCTCGTCCGCTGGCTGTGGACAACACGCCCATCTTCCGCCATCGCATCAATCTCTTGCCTGGCATGCAGCACCACATCACTTACGGACTGACCACACCCTGGCTCAAGCAGTTTGTGCGCAATCCGTATCCGAAGACGGTGCTTTGGGAGGACTTCGAGATGGACGGCAGACATCGTTCTGGATTCTATAACCTGCAGGTGCTGACACGCCCGTCAGAGGCAAGAACGTATTACGAGATGGATATCGACAAGAACGTGGTTTCTATCAAGGTAAGTGATGTAGAATACACTACAACGATGAAGGACAAGCAGTGGGGCATCGACCTGAAGTTCAATCGCAACTACACCATAGCTACAGGTGGCAGACTGAGAGTGTATCTCAACGAACAGCTGGTGAATCTCAAGAAGCCGGTAACAGTCAAGATAAACGGCAAGCAAGTCTTCCATGGTGTTGCCAAAGCCGATTTGCAGGCAATGGTGAACAGCTGCATGGAATACTTCGATCCGTACCGTGTGTATCCGGTTGCTATCGACCTATCTTATTAATGTAAAGAGAAAGCATCTACTTAAAAAGAAGCTGCTTAATACAAAGAGATTACGAAAAGGGCTGCATCAAGACTCCCGAAACGGAGCATTGATGCAGCCCTATGTGCTTTTCTAAAGTATTGTGCTTTTCCGATTTTCAATTTACTAAATAACAACTTACTAACCTAATCAACTACACTAAAAACAAATATTTAATCTAAATCTATTACCAATGTTTCTGTTATCCGATTGATGTGTCATTCATTAAAGACTTGAAGCTTTATGATCTGTAAATGCTTTTTTCCTTTTGACATTGCAAAGGTATAAAGAATAAAACTTCTGGAATTGCACAAATCATTCAAATAATGACACATTTGTTACATGAAACAAAAATATATGACAAACACCTACGAATGCATTATTTTTTACTATATTTGCAGCGAATTTAAGTACATTCTACCCCTAATAATAACAAACAACTTAAAAACGAATACGAATGAAACACTCAGTACGCAGACTCTGCCAGTGTCTCCTACTCTTTCTGCTCCCTCTGTTACTCTCGTGCGGCTCCGAAAAGAAGCGTTACGTCATAGGCGTGTCGCAATGCTCGGAAGACGTGTGGCGCGAGAAGCTCAACGAGGAGCTACGCATCGCCGCACTCTACTACAACGATGTAGACCTGCGCATCAGTTCGGCAAACGACGACGTGCAGATGCAGACCGAACAGATTAACAAGTTCGTGGACGAGGGCGTAGACCTGCTCATCGTGGCACCTGGTCAGGTGAGCATATCGCCTGCCATCGACCGCGCATACGAGAAGGGCATACCAGTGATTATCTTCGACCGCCGCACACGGTCGGACAAGTACACAGCATATATCGGAGCTGACAACAAGGAGATTGGCAGCTCGATGGGCGAATACTTGGCTGGCACACTCACCGACGGCGGACGCATACTGGAGCTAAGCGGACTCTCTACGTCGTCGCCGGCGATAGAGCGCAACAATGGCTTCGACAGCGTGGTGCAGTGTCGTCCGGGCATCAGTATCGTGGAGCATCTCAGTGCCGACTGGACAGAGCAGGGTGCGTTCCGCACGGTCGATTCGCTGCTATCTGAGCCGCACAACGAGTTCGACTGCGTCTTTGCGCATAACGACCGCATGGCGATGGGCGCACGACGAGCCGCCGAGAAGCACGGACTCAACCTCGAGCACATCAAGTTCTGCGGCATCGATGCCATGCCGCAAAAGGGCGGCGGCATGGAGCTCGTGGACAACGGCACACTATTCGCTTCGTACACCTACCCCACACGCGGTGACGAGGTGATGCTACTCGCTATGAACATACTCGAAGGAAAGAAATACAACCGCGAGAACCAGTTGTCGTCGGCACTCGTGACACGCGACAACGCCCGAGTGTTACTCATGCAGAACGACGAGACGATGCGCCAGCAGGATCATCTCTCCACGCTGCGCTCACGCGTGGACAAGGCTGCCAGTGACTTCAACACGCAGCGCATCTATCTGCTGGTGCTACTGGTGTTCGTGGTGCTGCTCATCGCCGTGTGCGCCGCGGCTATCTACGCCTTCATCACCCGAACGCGCATCAACCAACAGCTGAAAGCCTCGATGGACGAGCAGAACCGAATGACCACAGAGATGGAGGAGATGACGCAGACGCAGCTGCAGTTCTTCACGAACGTGAGTCACGAGCTGCGCACGCCGCTCACACTCATCGCCGGACCTACGGAGCAGCTTTTGGAAGACCCAGCGGTGCATGGCGTGCAGCGCACGATGCTGGAGATGGTGCAGCGCAACACACGCATACTCATACAATTGGTTGGCGAGATACTCGACTTCCGCAAGGTGCAGAACAACAAGGCTGAGCTGCATCTCAACCGTTTCTATCTTCAGCAGGAGCTGACAACGTGGACGGAGGACTTCCGCACAGTGGCGGCACGTCGTGGCATCACGATACGTGTGGATGTATCGGGCGTGGAGGACGACGCGGTGCTCATCGCCGACCGCGACAAGATGGAGCATATGTACTTTAATATAATGTCGAACGCTCTGAAGTACACACCCGACGGAGGCTGCATCACCACTACTCTACTCCATCACGACCACTTCTACACGCTGCGCATAGCGGACACGGGCAAGGGAATTCCGACGGAAGAGCTGCCGCATCTCTTCGAGCGTTTCTACCAAGCGAAGGGTGCCATCGGCGGTACGGGCATCGGGCTGTCGCTCGTGAAGGCGTACATAGACATGCACCGTGGCAGCGTACATGCCGAGAGCGTAGAGGGTAAGGGTACTACGTTCGTCATCGAACTGCCCGACTCGCAGCCTGGCTACGACCCTGCGAAGGATGCACCGGCTGCTACCCAGGCGGAGAAGGGACTGGTGGACGACAACTACATTGCCACCGACACCACTGCGCAGGAGGCGGCGGAGCGTATCACCAACGCAGAGGACTTCGACGCGGAGCGTCCGCTCGTGCTCATCATCGACGACAACAATGGTATGCGTGCATATCTGCGCTCAATACTGCAGGACAAGTACAACGTGTCGGAGGCTACGAACGGCGAACAAGGTTTGGAGAAGGCACGTAGAGAGGTGCCGAAGCTGGTGGTGTGCGACGTGATGATGCCGGTGATAGACGGACTGGAGTTCACAAAGCGACTGAAGGAGGACACCGCAACGAGTCATATACCGGTGGTGCTGCTCACCGCGCGCTCGTTATCCGAACAGCGCAAGGAGGGCTACGACACGGGTGCCGACTCGTATATCACGAAGCCGTTCTCGGGTCAGGTGCTGCTCTCGCGCATCGAGAACCTGCTGCGTTCGCGCATAATGCTGCGCTCGGTGTTTGCCGGCGACAAGCAGGAGACGGAGGAAGAGGAGAAGCTGAACGAGGCGGACAAGACGTTCGTAGGCAGACTACGCACAGCGATACAAGAGAACCTCGGCGACAGCGACTTCTCGGTGGAGCGACTGGGCGAAGAGATAGGGCTTTCGCGCGTGCAGTTATATAGAAAGGTGAAGGCTCTGACCGGCCAGACACCGGTGGAGCTGCTACGCAAGGCGCGACTAACGAAGGCTCGCCAGCTGTTGGAAAAGACGGAGAAAAGCGTGTCGGAGATAGCATACGAGGTGGGCTTCACGTCGCCCTCGTACTTCAACAAGTGCTTCAAGGACGAGTTTGACATAAACCCAAGCAGCCTGCGGTAAGCCGTAGGAGCACACAACCATAGGAGGGTATGGCATCTTGCCGTACCCACACAGCCAATATATAGAGATTAGCCATCCACTCCTATTATTTCAACCAAAGGGCTGCGTGGGTATGGCAGGATGCCATACCCTCCTATAAATGTAAGAGGGCAGCGTGGGTATGGCAGGATGCCATACCCACCTATAGATGCAAAAACGGGGTAGAATGTGAACATTCTACCCCGTTTTATGTCGGGATGACAAGACTCGAACTTGCGACCTCACGCCCCCCAGACGCGTGCGCTAACCAACTGCGCTACATCCCGTGCTTTTGTAAAGCGGTGCAAAGGTAAGCAATTTCGGTGGTTCGGCAAAATTATTTGCCAACTTTTTCTTGTCAAATAGTGTTTAATCGTTATTCTACTGATGCAGTGTTGCCCTCAGTGCGACTTCCGTGCTTTTGGGTTAATCCTCCTTCTGAGGATAAGTCATATTGGCATCGGTAATAACATCGAGCACCTCCTCGCAGTACTTGCGCGACTCCCATCGAGCCATTGGCAGGTCGTGGAGCAGCCAGTTGCCGCAGTCCTGCGGTGCTGCGCCAGGTATCTCGCCCTCAAAGTCAGCCACGAAGCGGAACGTGCGGCGCATGAGGTCGACGATGTCACTCGGCTGGAGGTCGCCACGCATAAGCAGATAGTTGCCCGTGAGGCAGCCCATCGGTCCCCAATAGACGATGCGGTCCTTCCACTCGGCATCGTTGCGCAGGTATGTAGCAGCGAGATGCTCAATGGTGTGGAGTGCGCCTGGGTGCAAAGCCGGCTCGCGGTTGGGTTCCTTCATGCGGATGTCGAAGGTTGTTACGGTGTCGTCACCTACTGTGTCTTTGCGCGATACGTAGATGCCGCGCAAGAGGGTGTTGTGGTTTATTGTGAAACTTGGTATTTTTTCCATTGTCTTATTGTTTTAGGCGGCGTATAAGCCGAACTAAGCCTTCTTAGGCCTTCTTAAGCCATTGCTGACTAAGCCTTCTTAGGCCTTCCTAAGCCCTCCCCGACGGGGAGGGTTGGGAGGGGCTTGAGGGTTGGGAGAGGCTTTTTTTTACTTTTTTACCTTTTTACTTTTTTACTTTTTCAAGGAATGCCTTTGTCACCTCGAACGATCCTTCAGCCATGCGCTCCCAGAAGTCGTAGTACATCTGTGCTTTATGATCTTTGAGCGGTATGTCGCTGATGATGCGGAAGCTGACGAACGGTGTGTTGTAGATGTGGCAGGTCTGCGCTATTGAGCAGCTCTCCATGTCGACTGCCATAGCCGTGGGGAAGTCGTCGAGGATTTGCTGCATCTTCTCGCGCGAGTTGACAAACCAGTCACCGGTGACGATGAGTCCGGCGTGAACGCGCGTGTGGCAGTTGAGCGATGTGGCGGTGGCTACGAGGCGTGCATCGCTCTCGAAACGCTCAGGCATTCCGAGCACCTGTCCCATGGCGCACTCGTCGCCACAGTAGACATCGTGATAGCAGCAAGCGGTGCTCACCACCACCTCACACACCTCAAGACTTGTGTCGGCACCGCCAGCTACACCGGTGGAGATGACGAGGTCGGGGTAGAAGGCTGATATCAATTCGGATGCTCCCACCGCTGCGTTCACCTTGCCGATGCCACACTTCTGCATCACTATCTCGTTGTCGCCGATGCTGCCCACCACGAATGTGCGACCGGCAACGGTCTGTTCCTTCTTGTCGGACGCAAGCGTTTGCAACTGTGCAAACTCCTTGTCCATCGCTACGATAACACCTATGCGCATTACTTCTTCACCTGGATTACGAGATACTTGCTTGTTGACCAGAAGAGCTGCGGATTGCTGATGCGCAGAACGTACTGCTTATTGGCATCCTGCTGCAAGGTGTACGAGCTTGACGGGTGCATGGTAAGAATCTTAGCCGACTTAGAATAGAGCTTTATCTCCTTCTGCACGCGGATATCAATCTTTGTGAAGTAGCTCTTGTTGAAGTTAGCCTGAAGCACCTTCGAGCCATCGAGGATGCGCTGTTCCTTCAGTTCCTTCTTTGTACCGAATACGAACCACGCGGTGTTGAGCTGTGCATCCTGATCGTTTATGGTCTCCGTCTTCTTAGACGACTCCTCTTTCAGCGTCGAGACATTCTCGTTAAGCCCTGTTATGGTCTTGTCGAGGTCGGCGATGTGTATGTTTTTAGCGTCGAGTTCGGCGCGCAACTGCTGCAACTGCTGCTCTTTATCGTTGATTTGAGCAACGAGTCCTTCGATAGTGCGACGCAGCTGGTCGCCCTTAATGCTCGATTCGCGGAGCTGCTGACGTAACTTCTCGAGCAGAGCACGGTTTTGCTGCATTGTAGAAGAGATGAAACGCACGTCCTCCAGCATCTGCTGACGGCTATTGGCACCCTCTCCCGACTTAGCCACTATGACACGATTCTCCGCCTCACTTATCTCGCGCAAGCCGGTCTGAATTTGGTTGAATGTCTCCATCATGTCGTTGATTTCGCCATCCTTCTGCGAGATGATGCGCTGGAGCGAGTCTACCTGCTCTTCATCTTGATTTGTCTCACCCTTCGATTTGTTCGTAAAATCGCATGATGTTATAGCAAGCAACATCATTGATAATAGTACAAAAGATAGTTTTTTCATATTATTCGTTTTGTTGTTATTTCCCTATTCTTCGTTTCTAAACTTCTTCTTTTTAAACTCCTCGGGCGCAGCTTCGCGCAGAGCGTAGCGCTCCTTATTGCTTAGCTTCGGTTTCTTCTCCTTAGCCTGTTCTTTCAGTGCCTTGCGTGCCGATATGTCTACGCCAGCGCAACCTGCCACTACAACGACAATCTCGCCACGTGGCTCGGTCTGCTTGAAGTGGGCGATTATCTCTGCGAGCGTTCCGCGCACACTCTCCTCGTGCAGTTTTGATATCTCGCGGCACACACTCGCCTGACGATCATCGCCAAAGAACTCAGCAAACTGCTCGAGCGTCTTCACCAAACGGTAGGGCGACTCGTAGAATATCATCGTGCGTGTCTCTGTCTGCAGCGACTGCAGAAGCGTTTGTCTACCCTTCTTCTGCGGCAGGAAACCCTCGAAGCAGAAGCGATCGCAGGGCAGCCCCGAACTGACGATTGCCGGAACGAACGCCGTAGCACCGGGCAGACACTGCACCGTGATGCCAGCCTTAGCAGCCTCGCGAGCGAGGAAGAAACCAGGGTCGCTGATGCCCGGCGTACCGGCATCGCTGATGAGTGCTATCGTTTCGCCAGCTTTTAGACGGTCGACAACTGAAGCCGTAGTGCCGTGCTCGTTGAACTTATGATGCGACATCAGCCGGTTCTTTATATCGAAATGCTGAAGCAGAACGCCCGATGTGCGAGTATCCTCGGCGAGCACCAGGTCGGCTTCTTTCAATATGCGAACGGCACGCATCGTCATATCTTCCATATTGCCCACCGGAGTAGGCACAATATATAATATACCCATATTGTGGGCAAATATAGCTATATTAATCAAGAACGGCAAAAAAACATGTCGTTTCTTTGCAATTTTTAAAACGTATTCGTAAATTTGTACTCACAATGAAAGCAAATTTAGAGGGCGAGAAGTATCGCCAAGGTAGAATCGAAGTAGTGTGCGGTTCGATGTTCTCGGGCAAGACCGAGGAACTGATACGCCGCATCAAGCGAGCGACATTCGCCCGCCAGAGAGTAGTTATATTCAAACCACAGATAGACACACGCTATTCTGAAGAGGAGGTGGTGAGCCACGACCGCAACGCCGTGATGTCTGTGCCACTCAGCACATCGAAGGAGATACTGGAGTACGTGCAGAACCACACCACCAGCACCGAGGGTTACGACTTCGACGTGGTGGGCATCGACGAGGCACAGTTCTTCGGCATGGATCTCGTAGAGGTGTGCAACCAACTCGCCAACAACGGTGTGCGCGTGATTATCGCCGGCTTGGACATGGATTTCCAGTGTACGCCCTTCGGGCCGATACCGGCTCTGTGCGCCGTAGCCGACGAAGTGACAAAGGTACACGCCATCTGCGTGAAGTGCGGAGCACTCGCCTACGTGAGCCACCGCCTTGTGCACGACCAGAACCAGGTGCTAATTGGCGAGCAAACCGAATACGAACCGCTCTGCCGCGAGTGCTACAAGAAAGCAACAAACAAATAATTATATGAGCGAAGAAAAGATTACACTCGACAAAGTGATACGCTGGGCAACAGTAGCCGCCATCAGTATTGCCGTCTTTGCCATCACCGACTATCTGAGCAGCGTGCTGCTACCCTTCTTCATCGCATGGTTGCTGGCATACCTGCTCTACCCGATGGTGAAGTTCATACAGTATCGTATGCACATAAAGATACGTGCCATAGCGATTATCATCGCCATGCTCGCCATTCTGTCGGTAATCGGACTGCTCATCTATTTCATCGTACCACCGATGGTGAGCCAGTTTCAGAAGCTATACGAGTTCATACTCCACTGGCTACATCAAACCACACACACCAACGACTTCTCGCGTATGGTGAAAGACTGGGCGGTGCAGAACCAGGAAGCGATAGAACGCTTCTTCAAGAGCAAGGACTTCAGCGACACACTGAAGACGGCAATGCCGAAGGTGTTCTCTGTGATAGGACAGACAGCCAACATCATAATGTCCATCATCGCCTCGTGTATCACACTGCTCTACACGTTCTTCATACTACTCGACTATGAGTTCCTCACCACCAGCTGGGTGAAGATATTCCCGAAGAAGAACCGCCCGTTCTGGCAAGAACTGGCTCAGGACGTAGAGCGCGAGATGAACAACTACATACGCGGACAAAGCCTCGTGGCACTGTGTATGGGCATCATGTTCTGCATAGGCTTCAGCCTCATGGACTTCCCCATGGCTATCGGTCTGGGCATACTCATCGGCGTGATGGACCTCGTACCATATCTGCACACCTTCGCACTCATACCCACCGCCTTCCTCGCCATGCTCAAAGCAGCCGACACGGGGCAGGACTTCTGGATGGTGTTCGGACTGGCATTCGGACTATTCTGCGTAGTGCAGATTATCACCGACATGTTCGTCACACCGAAAATCATGGGCAAAGCGATGGGACTCAACCCTGCCATACTGCTGCTCTCGCTCTCGGTGTGGGGCACACTGCTCGGCTTCATCGGACTGATTGTCGCGCTGCCACTCACATCGCTGATCATTGCCTACTGGCAACGCTACGTGACAAAGGAACACCTTAACGAAGACGAGAACAACGCGCAAAAAACAGTAGAAAGCCAACAGAAATAGAAGAAAAAGGAGCGGAAAACGCAAAAAACAAATAAAATATTTGCGTATATTACAAAAAACCACTACCTTTGCACTCGCTTTTGGAATACAAAGCAAATACGGAGACTCGCTAGCTCAGTTGGTAGAGCACAACACTTTTAATGTTGGGGTCATGGGTTCGAGCCCCATGCGAGTCACGAAAAAGAGGATACAGCTTCGGTTGTATCCTCTTTTTTTGTTTAAGTGTTTGGCGCTTTCCTACAAAAATCGTATCTTAGCCATCTGAAACAGAAAACCTATGGCATTCGAAAAAGAAATAAAGGAATACGACGACTTGCGAAGCAAATACCAAACGCTCGTTGTCGACAGAATGGATAAAGAAGATACGCAGCACGATAGTGGCAGAGGACGCCACTGAATTCTACACTTCAACCATCGGACTCCGTACGCCGCCCAATCAGATTCCGTACGCCGCCCAATCAGATTCCGTACGCCACCCGATCAGATTCCGTTCGCCGCCTGATCAGATTCCGTTCGCCGCCCGATCAGATTCCGTTCGCTACACGATGACATTTCATGAACAGAAGGATGACATTTCGTGAACAGAAAGACGAGACGGTTTGTGAATCAGACCGACTCATCGAGGTCGTATAGCACGAGCGAGCCGAGCACAACCAGTGCTATCGCTATCATGAGCGAAGTATGGAACAGCGTTGTCCACTCGGCTGAAGGGGGGAAGGAGACGGAATCGGGAAGCGAGAACGAGAGCGAGCCCACCCTATCCTGTATGGCGTGAGCCACATCGCCGAGGAAACCGCCAACCGCGCCACACACGCGCAGCTTGAGCAGCTCGAAGCCGTTGACGAAGAAGAAGACGGCAACGCAGACCGCTGCCATCGCTGCCGTCCACAAGCGGTAGAGACGGTAGCAGCGGGTATCCACCTCCTCGGACAGACGGCGCATGAGGCGATCGGTGAATCCTTTGTCGGCGATATCCATGCGAGCGCTGTCGGCGAAGAACCGCTGAAGAAGCGCCTCGTCGACAGTCTCGTCATAACTTATTTTATTCTTTACATCAGTCATAGCATGATTGAATTTTTACGATGTCTTTTATTTTCCACCTACATTTAAGGCCTAAGAATATCCGTTCTGCCGCAGGAATGCGGTAAGTTTCTGCTTTCCGCGGAAGAGATGCGACTTCACCGTGCCCTCCGCCATGCCCGTTATTGCGGCGATGCGTTCGATGGGATAGCCGTCGACGAGCTGTAGCGTGACGCATGTGCGCTCAGCGTCGGGCAGACGGGCGAGAGCACCGTAGACATCCATCCCGAGCGACCGGTCGGCACCGGCTGCAGCGGGGCACACTGCGTCGAGGTCATCGGCAGACGGGCGCAGCCGGTGCCGATAGTCGTAGAACACGTTGTAGGCTATGCGGAAGAGCCATGTGGAGAACGTCGCCGAGCCGCGAAACGTCCCGATGCTGGTATAAGCCCTTATGAAGGTGTCCTGCGCGAGGTCGTCGCTCAGCTGCGCGTCTCCCAGCGTCTGGTGGAGGAAGAAGCGCCTTATAGGCGACTGATACTTCCTGACAAGACGGTCGAAAGCCGTCTTGTCGTGAAGCTCAGCCACCTGCTGTATAAGAGAGAGATCGTCGTTAGTATCCTTCATATCGTTCTGTCTTTAAAAGAATGGGGTCAATGGTCGGTTTCGTCCTCGTCGTCGCGCTTCTGCCACGGCATCTTACTGTCGTAGTTGTACTTCACCATGAACATCTGTCCGAGTCCGATGCACGCCACAAGAGCGCCTATGCCCATGAGCGACTGCATACCGAAGAACCAAAAGAAAATCATGAGTCCGGCACCAATCGACGTGTTGCGCACTCCGCGGCGCCACATATACTCGGGCGACTTCTTGCTGAGCGGTTTCAGTTCGTCGGTGAACGGTTCGCCCTTCTCCATAGCCATCTCAGCCAGTCGCACGCGGTCTTTGTGGCGGCGCATGAAGTAGCGTATGACGAGCAGAACGACAATGATAGGCGCAAGGAAGCACAGCAGCATCGGCACGAAAACGCACAATATAAGGAAGAGCTTTACGATCCATCCGGGCAAACTGTTGTAGAACGAGAGCAGTTCGTCGCGACTGACAGGGGCATCGTTGTCGAACGTGGCTCCGCCGTTAGCGGCAGACGCCGTGTCGGCAGTTACAGTATCCGAGTAAGCCACGATGCCCTCCTCGTCGGCAGCGTCCTTGTCCTTCTTGTCCACCATCTGCGTGTGCGGACGGTTGCGGTGAGACTGCTGTACGGCGGAAGCCATAGGAGCCGCTGCACTGAGCGCGAGCAGCATTGCCATTAAAAAGATTGTCTTTTTCATATCTATTCGTATTTTTTAGTTGTTTCTATATGTTTGACTGATAATGAAAGCGATAAGTTGCAAAGCTACAAAAAAATTCTTCAGAATATGGAGCGCGTTAGCTACATTTTTTGTATCTTTGTATCTGCTTCTATGTCATACATTATAAACTACACATTATTATATAGTATAATATCACGGGTAAAACAGGATTAGAACCCACGAAGCAGAACAGAACTTTAGAAAAAACGAAACTTACAGATATGAACGACTTTAGAAAATTCGCAACAAGTAGACTCGGCATTAACGGCATGATGCTCGACGACGTGATGAAGGCTCAGGCGCAGTACCTCAACCCGTACATCCTTGAGGAGCGCCAGCTGAACGTGACACAGATGGACGTGTTCTCGCGCTTGATGATGGACCGCATCATCTTCCTCGGCACCGAAATCAACGACTATACAGCTAACACACTCTCGGCTCAGCTGCTCTACCTCGACTCAGTAGACCCAGGCAAGGACATTTCTATATACATCAACTCGCCTGGCGGCAGCGTGACAGCAGGCCTCGGCATCTACGACACCATGCAGTTCATCACCTCCGACGTGGCTACGATGTGTACGGGCATGGCGGCTTCGATGGCAGCAGTGCTGCTCGTGGCAGGTCAGGAGGGCAAGCGCTCGGCACTGAAGCACAGCCGCGTGATGATTCACCAGCCGCTCGGCGGCGTGCAGGGTCAGGCTTCGGACATCGAGATCGAAGCACGCGAGATACAGAAGTTCAAGAAAGAACTCTACACCATCATCTCCGAACACTCGCACACACCATTCGACAAGGTGTGGGCTGACTCCGACCGCAACTACTGGATGACAGCCGAGGAGGCGAAGGAGTACGGAATGATTGACCAGGTAATGATACGCAAGAAGTAAAAGAGAAGAGAAAAACGAAAATGCCAAAGAAAGTATGTAGCTTCTGCGGAAGAAGCGAGAAGGACGTAAACTTCCTCATAACCGGAATGAACGGCTTCATCTGCGACTCGTGTGCGCAGCAGGCCTACCAGATAGTGCTCGAAGCCGGCTTCGGACCGGAGGGAACACGCAAGAACTCGGGCGCGTTCGACGTGTCGCTCAACGACGTGCCGAAGCCAACAGAGATAAAGGAATATCTCGACGAATACATCATCGGTCAGGACGATGCAAAGAAGTATCTGTCCGTAGCCGTCTACAACCACTACAAACGTCTGCAGCAGCACACCAATGACGCTGAGGACGACGGCGTGGAGATAGAGAAGAGCAACATCATCATGGTCGGTTCGACCGGCACGGGCAAGACTCTCCTTGCACGCACCATAGCAAAGCTGCTGAAGGTGCCGTTCACCATTGTCGACGCTACGGTGTTCACCGAGGCGGGATACGTGGGCGAGGACGTGGAGAGCATACTCTCGCGCCTGCTGCAGGTGGCTGACTACAACGTGGAGGCAGCGCAGCGAGGCATCGTCTTCATCGACGAGATAGACAAGATAGCGCGCAAAGCAGACAACCCGAGCATCACACGCGATGTGAGCGGTGAGGGTGTGCAGCAAGGACTGCTCAAGCTGCTCGAGGGAACAATGGTGAACGTGCCGCCAAAGGGTGGACGCAAGCACCCCGACCAGGACTATATACACGTCGACACACGCAACATTCTGTTCATCTGCGGTGGTGCATTCGACGGCATCGAGCGCAAGATAGCACAGCGTCTGAACACTCACGTGGTGGGTTTCAACTCGGTGCAGAACGTGCGCAGCATCGACAAGGGCAACCTCATGAAGTATATCCTGCCGCAAGACTTGAAGTCGTTCGGCTTGATACCCGAGATTATCGGACGCCTGCCGGTGCTCACCTACCTCAATCCGCTCGACCGCGAAGCACTGCGACGCATCCTCGTAGAGCCGAAGAACTCCATCATAAAGCAGTACACAAAGCTCTTCGAGATGGACGGCATCAAACTGGAGTTCGCACCAGACACATTCGACTTCATCGTGGACAAAGCCGTTGAGTACAAGCTCGGTGCACGCGGACTGCGCTCTATCGTGGAGTCAATCGTGATGGATGCCATGTTCGAGGCCCCAACAAAGAACATCGACAACTTCACCGTAACGCTAGAGTACGCAAAGGCGCAACTGGAGAAGTCAAATCTACAATAGTATCCGAAAGGATATTAAGAACTTTATATTACTATGACTGCTACAATTAACCTCAACGAACAGCTAAAACACCACTTCGGGTTCGACTCGTTCAAGGGCGATCAAGAAGCTATTATACGCAATCTGCTTGAAGGCAATGACACATTCGTGCTCATGCCTACAGGCGGAGGCAAGAGTTTGTGCTATCAGCTGCCGTCACTAATCATGGAAGGCACCGCAATCGTGGTGTCGCCACTCATCGCGCTGATGAAGAACCAAGTGGATGTAGTGAACGGACTCAGCGAGGAAAGTGGCGTGGCTCACTATCTGAACTCGTCACTCAACCGCGCTGCCATCAATCAAGTGTACAAAGACGTACACGAAGGACGCACTAAACTGCTCTATGTGGCACCGGAGTCGCTCAACAAAGAGGACAACCTGGAGTTCTTCCGTTCGTTTAAGATTTCGTTCTACGCCATCGACGAGGCGCATTGTATATCGGAGTGGGGACACGACTTCCGCCCCGAGTATCGCAACATACGCCCCACAATCAACAAGATTGGCGCAGCACCAGTCATAGCACTCACAGCCACTGCCACCGACAAGGTGCGCATGGACATAAAGAAAAGTCTCGGCATCACCGACGCAAAGGAGTTCAAGAGCTCGTTCAACCGTGCCAACCTCTACTACGAGGTGCGCCAGAAGACGAACGACATCGACAAACAGATAATAAAATTCATAAAACAACACCCTGGCAAGAGCGGTATCATCTACTGCATCTCGCGCAAGAAGGTGGAAGAATTGGCTGCCGTACTGAAAGCCAACGACATAAAAGCCGCTGCCTACCACGCCGGACTCGACTCGGCAACACGCTCGCAGACGCAAGACGACTTCCTCATGGAGCGCATCGACGTAATCGTGGCTACCATAGCCTTCGGCATGGGCATCGACAAACCCGATGTGCGCTTCGTGATACACTACGACATACCGAAGAGTCTTGAGGGCTACTACCAAGAGACGGGACGCGCAGGACGCGACGGAGGCGAAGGTATATGCATCGCTTTCTACGCCTACAAAGACCTGCAGAAACTGGAGAAATTCATGGAGGGCAAGCCCGTGGCAGAACAGGACATCGGCAGACAACTGCTGCAGGAGACTGCCGCATACGCCGAGACATCGGTATGCCGACGCAAGGTGTTGCTCCACTACTTCGGCGAGGAATACACAAAGGAGAACTGCGGCAACTGCGACAACTGTCTACACCCGAAGGTACAGCGCGACGGTCAGGAGGCTCTGCTCATCGTACTGAAGGCTATCATCGCCGTGAAGGAGGCTTTCCGCCAGGACTATATCGTCGACTTCGTGAAAGGACGCGCCACAGACGACATCGTGAGTCACCACCATGAACAACTCGAAGAGTTCGGTGCTGGCGAGGATATGCCCGTGAAGATATGGAACCCTGTGATACGCCAAGGCATGATAGCAGGCTACATACACAAGGACATCGAAAGCTACGGACTTCTGAAGATGACAGCCGCAGGCAAACGCTACGTGAAGAACCCTACACCATTCACATACGTAGAGGACACCGACTTCTCGGAAACCGAGGAAGAAGCAAGCGAAGCAACAGCTTCTGCGCTCGACCCAACACTCTACAACATGCTCCTCGACCTCAGAAAGAAGACCGCACGCAAGCAGAACCTGCCGGCATACGTCATCTTCCAAGACGTATCGCTCGAACAGATGGCAACGATGTACCCCGTAACGCTCGAAGAGCTGCGCAACATTCAGGGCATCGGCGTGGGCAAGGCAAACCGCTATGGCAAGCCGTTCTGCGAACTGATTAGCCAGTACTGCAAAGACAACGAGATAGAACGCCCCGAAGAGCTCTTCGTACGCACCGTAGCGAAGGACTCAATGAAGAAGGTAAAGATAATACAGTATCTCGATCGACGTATGCCACTCGATGATATTGCCTCAGCACTTGGACTCGACTTCGAGGACTTGCTCAACGACCTCGATGCCATCGTCTACAGCGGAACGAAGCTGAACATAGACTACTTCCTTGAGGACGTGATGGACGAAGACCAAATAGACGATATCTACGAGTACTTCCGCGAGTCGGACACCGACGACATCGACACCGCACTCGACGAACTCGGCGACTACGAAGAGAACGAAATACGCCTCGTACGCATAAAGTTCCTCTCCGAACAAGCCAACTAACACAGCCAGGGGGTGCACTTGTCTCAAGTGCACCAACCCAATAGAAACACCAACCCAATAAGTGCACTATCAAATATATTTGGTGCAGTTGAGACAACTGCACCCCCTTAGGAGACAACTGTACCCCCTGACTGACCCAAGCTTCCACAAAATCCGTTAATTAGCATTAACGCCACAAATAAATCGACTTTTATTTTTCGCGTATGGATTTTTATTGCTAAATTTGCACGCAATAAATTTTTAAGTTATATGTCATCATTTGTTGCTGATAAAATTGTAATGGACGGTCTCACATACGATGACGTCCTTCTTATCCCCGCTTATTCAGAGGTACTGCCCAAGACGGTAGAGTTGAAAACCAAGTTCTCGCGTAACATCTGCTTGAATGTGCCCTTTGTCACAGCAGCCATGGACACCGTAACGGAGTCGGCTATGGCTATTGCCATCGCACGCGAAGGCGGCATCGGTGTTATTCACAAGAACATGTCTATCGAAGACCAGGCGCGTCAGGTAGCCATCGTAAAGCGTGCCGAGAACGGCATGATCTACGATCCGGTGACAATCCGTCGTGGCAAAACCGTGAAGGATGCCCTCGAAATGATGGCGGAATATCACATCGGCGGTATACCAGTAGTAGACGACGAGTGCCACCTCGTGGGCATCGTCACCAACCGCGACCTTCGTTTTGAGCGCCATCTCGACAAGCTCATCGACGACGTGATGACACACGAAAACCTCGTGACCACACACATCAAGACCGACCTCGCAGCAGCTGCAGACATCCTGCAGTCGAACAAGATTGAGAAGCTGCCGGTTGTAGACAACGAGAACCACCTCGTTGGTCTTATCACATACAAGGATATCACCAAAGCAAAGGATAAGCCAATGGCTTGCAAGGACGAGAAGGGTCGTCTGCGCGTAGCAGCAGGCGTAGGCGTAACGGTTGACACACTCGACCGCATGAGCGCACTCGTAGAGGCAGGTGCCGACGCTATCGTTATCGACACTGCTCACGGCCACTCTAAGTTCGTTATCGAGAAGCTCCGCGAGGCTAAGGCTTCGTTCCCGAACGTAGACATCGTTGTGGGCAACGTGGCTACCGGCGAGGCAGCAAGAATGCTCGTTGACAACGGTGCTGATGCCGTTAAGGTAGGTATCGGTCCGGGTTCAATCTGCACAACCCGCGTCGTAGCAGGCGTTGGTGTTCCGCAGCTCTCTGCCGTTTACGACGTTTACTCTGCACTCCAGGGCACTGGCGTTCCATTGATCGCCGACGGTGGCTTGCGCTACTCGGGCGACATCGTGAAGGCTATCGCAGCTGGTGGTAGCTCAGTGATGATTGGCTCACTCGTCGCAGGTACAGAAGAGAGCCCCGGCGACACAATCATCTTCAACGGACGTAAGTTCAAGAGCTACCGCGGCATGGGCTCACTTGAGGCTATGGAGAACGGCTCAAAAGACCGCTACTTCCAGGCAGGCACAAAGGACGTGAAGAAGCTCGTGCCGGAAGGCATCGCCGGACGCGTACCTTACAAGGGAACAGTGCAGGAGGTGATTTACCAGCTCATCGGCGGTCTGCGCTCAGGCATGGGCTACTGCGGAGCCGGCACTATCGAGGATATGCACAACGCTAAGTTCACACGCATCACAAACGCTGGCGTGCTCGAGAGCCATCCACACGACATCACAATTACAAGTGAGGCACCGAACTACTCGCGCCCACAGTAATAAATAATTGAACACAGAGAGAAAGCCCAACAACCACATGGCACGGGTGTGTAACGTATTCGAAACAAAAGAAACGAAACATGCCGCGCTATGTAGTTATTGGGTTTTCAGCCCAATTCAAATATATAAAAACCGTGGGGAGAAAGCCCCAATAAACAAACAACAAGAAAAGATGAAGGTAAAATCATTGTTGGTAGCAATGCTCGTGGCAGCAACCACAGCGTCGGCTCAGACTGCCGACCCAACTATCATGACTATAAACGGAAAGGCTGTGCCTCGCTCAGAATTCGAGTACTCGTACAACAAGAACAACTCGGAGACAGTTGTCGACAAGAAGAGCGTTGAGGAATACGTAGACCTGTTTGTAAACTACAAACTCAAGGTGATGGCAGCCGAAGAGGCAGGCATCGACACAACAAAGGCTTTCCGCGACGAGTTTCGCATGTATCGCGACCAACAGATACGTCCTTCATTCATCAACGACAACGACGTAGAACGCGAAGCACGCAAAATCTACGAAGACACCCGTAAACGCATCGACGAGAGCGGTGGCATGGTACGCTCACGCCATATCCTCGTCGCACTGAAGCAGAACGCATCAAAGGCGCAGAGCGACTCTGCCCTCGTACGCGCCGACTCTATATACAACGCACTCATCAAGGGTGCCGACTTCGCTACTCTCGCACAGCGTTGCTCAGACGATAAAGGTTCGGCACGCCGCGGTGGCGACCTCTCATGGGCACAGCGTGGATACATGGTGAAGGAGTTTGAAGATGTCATCTTCTCAGCGAAGGTTGGCGAAATCTCCAAGCCGTTCCTATCACCCTATGGTTATCACATTGTGAGAGTGGATGCCAAGCAGAACTTCTTCCCTTACGACACCGTACGCGCAGACATACACCGCTTCATAGAGAGTCGCGGTCTGCGTGAGCATATTATCTCGCAGAACATCGACTCAATAGCTAAGCACTCCGTACCGCAGTGCACACCGGAGGACGTACTCAACCGCCGTGCTGACGAGATGGCGGCTGCCGACCCGGCGCTGAAGAGCCTCATCCGCGAATACCACGACGGACTGCTGCTCTACGAAATATCTAACCGCACCGTATGGGATAAGGCTGCAAAGGACGAAGCTGGTCTCGCTGCTTACTTCAAGAAGAACCGCAAACGCTACAAGTGGGAGAAGCCACGCTTCAAGGGCATCGCCTACTGGGTGAAGGAGCAGGGCGACGTAGAAGCAGTGAAGGCATCGCTGAAGAAAGTACCATTCGAGCAGTGGCCGGAGCACCTGCGCAAGGAGTTCAACGACTCCACAATACGCATCAAGGTGGTGAAAGGCATCTTCCGTGAAGGCGACAACGCGCTCATCGACAAGGTAGTGTTCGGTAAGGACACCACTGTGGCTGACGTGAAGGACTTCCCCATCTCGGCTACATACGGCGAGAAGCTGAAGGCACCGAAGACATACAACGACGTACGCGAACTCGTGGTGACTGACTATCAGGAGCAGCTCGAAAAGGCATGGATTGAAGCACTGCGCAAGCGCTACACTGTAGTGCTGAACAAGGAAGTGCTCAGCACCATAAACAAGCACTAAACGTAGGTAGTGGTGCTAAGCACCATGGCTGACACTATACATATTAATATATATACATACATGAGAAAACAACGCAACATAATACTGGCGACATTCGCTGCTGCGACATTCCTCGTAGGCATCGGAGCCAACGCCGGCAGCCACGCCGGTTCGGCACCCGAGCTCGCGCAGGACACGCTCACCACAGAGGAACGCGCGCCAGAACATAGTATCGTAGACGAAGTGATATGGGTGGTAGGCGACCAGCCCATCCTCAAGTCGGACGTGGAGATGATGAAGCTGCAAGGCGAGATGGAAGGAATGACCTGGAACGGCGACCCCGACTATATTATTCCCGAACAGATAGCTGTACAGAAGCTCTTCCTACATCAGGCAGAAATCGACTCTATCAATGTCACCGAGGCAGAGATAGCACAAAACATCGAGATGCAAATCAACCGCTGGATACAGCAGGCTGGCTCGCGCGAGAAACTCGAGGAATACAAGAAGATGTCAATCACACAGATGCGCCAGCAGTTGCATGACGACTTCCGCAACAATCAGCTCATACAGCAGATGCGCGAGAAACTCGTGAGCGACATAGCTGTGACTCCTGCCGACGTGCGCAAGTACTTCAACAACATGCCAGAGGACAGCATACCGCTCGTGCCGACACAGGTAGAAGTAGAGATTATCACCAAGCAGCCGAAGATATCACAGGACGAAATCAACCACGTGAAGAACGATCTGCGCGAATACACCGACCGCGTCAACAACGGCGAGACATCATTCGCCACACTTGCACGCCTCTACTCGGAGGATCCTGGCTCAGCACGTCAGGGTGGCGAGATGGACTACGTAGGTCGTGGTATGCTCGACCCTGCATTCGCTGCCGTTGCGTTCAACCTCACCGATCCGAAGCGCGTGTCGAAGATTGTAGAGTCGGAGTATGGTTTCCACATCATACAGCTCATCGACAAGCGTGGCGATAAAATCAAGGTGCGCCACATACTGCGCATACCGCGTGTCTCAGCAGAGGCTACCGACTCGATGCGCATGAAGCTCGACTCGCTCGCTGCCGACATACGCGCCGACAAACTCTCGTTCGAGGAAGCTGCGACCGTGATGTCTGACGACAAGGAGACACGCAACAACCACGGACTCATGTCGTTCAACAGCGAGGAGGGTCGCACGTCGAAGTTTCAGATGAAGGACCTGCCCACCGAGGTGGCTCGCAAGGTGGAGCGCATGGAGGTAGGCGATGTGTCTGACGCGTTCCCCATGGGGAACGAGAAGGGTAAGCACGTCGTAGCTATCGTAAAACTGAAGAACCGCATCGCTGCTCACCGCGCCACTATCAACGAAGACTTCCAAGTGTTGCAGAACGTAGTGCTGCAGAAACAGCGTGCAGAATTCCTGCACAACTGGGTGGTAAAGAAGATAAAGACCACCTACGTGCGTATGCAGGATCGCTACAAGAACTACAAGTACGAGTACGAAGGCTGGGTAAAATAAGGCTTAGAAAGGCTTAGAAAATAATGAGAAAAGAACAATCCCCAATAACCCACAACTGGCATAGAACCGCTCTCGCAGCAGTTCTATGCCTTTTTGGCTTCTGCCTGATATGGGCTTCTGCGGCACCAAAGGGCAAAAAGAAGCGACAGAAAACAGACGAGCGCGTGTACCTCGTACACTCCGATGAGCTCACCTACGACATGTATGGAGCGGTGCCCGATGCACAGATACTGCGCGGCAAGGTACACTTCACGCACGCCGGCGCAGAGCTGTGGTGCGACAGCGCCTACTTCTTTCAGGAAGCCAACTCAGTAGAAGCGTTCGGACACGTGCACTTCAAACAGGGCGACACCCTCTCGCTCACCTGCAAATACGCCGACTACATAGGTGCGGAGCAGATGATGCACGCACGCCACAACGTAGTGCTCAAGCACCGCACGCAGACACTCTACACCGACTCGCTCGACTACGACCGCCTCTACGACAACGCCTACTTCTTCGAGGGAGGCAGACTCGTCGACGGCAAGGATGAGCTGGTGAGCGACTGGGGCGAATACAACACCGCCACACGCAAGGCTTCATTCTTCTATGGCGTGCAGATGCGCAGCGGAGAAAACCTCATCAATACCGACTCGCTCCACTACGACACACGCACACGTATCGCACACGTTACGGGCCCGTCGACCATCACATCGAAGGGAACCGTCATCAACACCACCGATGCCTACACCAACAGCAAGACAAACATGTCGCAACTATATGGTCGCTCTACCATCGTAGACGGTAAGAAAACCATCACCGGCGACTCGCTCTTCCACAACGACAAGTCGAAGGAGAACGAGGGATTCGGCAACGTGATATACGTCGACTCGGTGAACAAGAACGAGCTGCACTGTGACCACCTCTTCTACAACGAGACAACGGGCTACGGCTTCGCAACGAAGCGTGCTCTGATGGTCGACTACTCGCAGAAGGACACGCTGTACATGCACGCCGACTCGGTGAAACTCTACACGTTCAACATCGAGACCGACTCGGTGTACCGCAAAGTACACGCCTACAACCACGTGCGTGCCTATCGCAACGATGTGCAGGCAGTGTGCGATTCGCTCGTATTCAACTCGCAGGACTCGTGCATGACGATGTACCGCGACCCTATACTTTGGAACCTCGGCAGACAGATATTAGGCGAGGTGATACACGTTTACATGAACGACTCAACGGTGCGCAAGGCGGAAGTGATAGGTCAGGCACTGTCGGTGGAGAAGTGTGACGAGAAGAACCACTACAACCAGATCTCATCGAAGCGCATGGACGCTTTCTTCACCGACGGTGCGCTACGACGCGCCGAAGCTATCGGCACGGTGAAGTCGCTCTACTACAACGCCGATTCGAAGGACTCCACGCTCTCCGAGCTCAACTACATGGAGACCGACACGCTGCGTATGTATATGTCGCCAACACGCGAGTTGGAGAAGATATGGACTTCAAAGGCTACTGGCACGATGTATCCGATAACGCAGATTCCGCCCGAGAAATACCAGCTGCCCGAGTTCGCATGGTTCGACTACGTGCGCCCGAAAGATAAGGACGACGTGTTCAACTGGCGAGGCAAGGCTGAAGGCACCGAACTGAAGGAACAGCCGCGCCGCGAAGCACCGCTGCAGCGACTTGAGTAGTGCACAGCAAAAAGAAAGTTGAGATATGTTGTAATGTTCGTAACCACCAACCTCACAACATATCTCACCACCTCACCATCTCACCATCTCACCACCTCACCACCTCACCATCACACCATCACACCATCACAGCATGTACTTCCTCAATCGCCGCCCTCGCGGCTTCCACCACACCTTCCGCTTCTCAAGCGAGCAGCGCGACCTTCTTGACAACCTTCGCCGCGGCGTACCGCCCGAAGAACTCGCAGAACGTTCTATCAGAGAAGCCGAGTCACCATCGCGTCGCCGCCATAACGGACAAGTACGTCTGTTAGGACTGCTTGTGATGATCGGTTTCATACTACTCGCCATCATACTGCTAATGGCGTTGTAGACGAACCCGCAGTTTTAAAGATACACCCTTAGAGAACAACTAACGACATGAACGATATTATACAACTTCTGCCCGATTCGGTAGCCAATCAGATAGCTGCCGGCGAGGTGATACAACGCCCCGCAAGCGTGATAAAAGAGTTGGTGGAGAACTCCATCGACGCTGGTGCCACGCTGATAAACGTGGTTTGTGTCGATTCAGGACGCACCTCAATACAAGTGACCGACAACGGCAAAGGCATGTCAGAGACCGACGCACGCCTATCGTTTGAGCGTCACGCTACATCCAAGATACGCCAAGCTGACGACCTCTTCAACCTCCACACGATGGGATTTCGCGGCGAAGCTCTCGCCTCTATCGCTGCCGTGGCGCAGGTGGAGCTACGCACCCGTCGCCCCGACGACGACCTCGGCACCGCGCTCAGCATCGCCGGCTCGCGCTTTGTGTCGCAGGAACCCGTACAGTGCCCCGTAGGTTGCAACTTCACCATCAGCAACCTCTTCTACAACGTGCCCGTGCGCCGCAAGTTCCTCAAGTCGAACACCACCGAACTCAACAATATCGTCACAGCCTTTGAGCGCATCGCCCTCGTCTACCCCGACGTGGCGTTCACGCTCTACAACAACCAAACCGAGCTGTATAACCTAAAGGCAGGCGGACTGCGCCAACGCATCGTCGACGTAATCGGCAAGAAGATCAACCAACACCTGCTGCCGATAGACATCGACACCACAATGTGCAAGATTAGCGGATTTGTCGGCAAGCCCGAGTCGGCACGCAAGAAGGGTGTGCGACAGTTCTTCTTCGTCAATGGTCGCTACATGAAGCACCCCTACTTCCACAAAGCCATTATGACCGCCTACGAGCGACTCGTGCCCGAAGGCGAACAGATACCTTACTTCATATACTTCACCGTCAACCCCACGGACATCGACGTGAACATCCACCCCACCAAGACCGAGATAAAGTTCGAAAACGAACAGACAGTGTGGCAGATACTCACCGCTGCCGTGCGCGATGCCGTGGGCATGTTCAGCGATGTAACGGCAATAGAGTTCGACACCGAAGGAAAACCCGACATACCAGCTCTGGGCACAATGCCACAGACAGGTGTCAGTGCGCCCAAGGTGCAATACAACCCTACGTACAACCCATTCAACGAGACACCGACAACACACTCAAACGCAGCCCCCGACAACTGGGAGCAGCTGTACGAAGGACTCGGCTCTGCACACACTCGCCAGCAACAGACACCATCACTCTTCGGCACCGACGCAGGAAGCGTCATACAGTCGCGTTCAAACGCTGCAAGCAAATCGTTCGCCGACAACGGCATCGTTCTATCGCAGAAGTTCGCACAAACAGAAGAGAGAAGCACTGTGCCCGAGGGGGCGACATCCGAAGCAACAACGCCCAAACAAGAGACATCGCTACTTGAAGAGAAGTCGCCCACTCACTATCAGTACAAAGGACAATACATTATGACCGCCGTTAAGTCCGGACTGATGATTATCGACCAGTATCGTGCCCACACACGCATACTCTACGAGGGATATCTCGACCAAATGCAGAAGCACCGAGCAAGTTCACAGAAGCCACTCTTCCCCGACACGATACACTTCTCGCCAGCGGATAAGGTGGTGGCAGAAGCCATTATGCCCGAACTACAGAACATCGGTTTCGAACTGACTCCGACAGCAGAGGGCGACTACAGCATCACGGCAGTGCCAAGCGGACTCGATGGACTCGACTATACCGCCCTGCTGCAAGATCTCGTAGCCTCAGCACGCGAGAAGACAACATCAGCTATCGACGACATCAACCACTCAATAGCCCTCGAACTGGCACGCAACGCAGCCGTCGCATACGGACAAGTGCTTACCAATGCCGAGATGGAAAACATCGTCAATAGCCTCTTCACGTGCTCCAACTTCAGCTACACTCCAGATGGCAAAAAGATTTTAACGATGCTCCATCAAAACGAATTAGAGCATTTATTCGGCACATAAAGTTACATAAACAATAAAAAAACAACTATTATATGCTTTTTTCTAACATAAAAAGGATTACTTTTGTTTTTTTTATTAACTTTGCAATTAAATAAAAAGGACATGCTATGTCCATGACAACGTAATTAATTGATTATTAAACAATAAAAGTTATGAAAAAGTTAATAATTGCATTAGCAATGTGTGGCTTATCAATGAGTGCCATGGCTCAGGAGACAACTGATCCAACACTCAAGCATAGCGTTGCAACAAATTCATTCTGGAGCAATTGGTTTCTTCAGGCTGGTGCTGACTGGAACGCATTCTACTCTAACGAGGAGCATGGCAGCGGTCTGAGCCGTAGTCCGTTCAAGAAATTCCGCGCTGTTCCTGGCTTCTCTGTAGGCGTAGGTAAGTGGTTCACACCTGGTCTCGGTCTTCGCACCAAGTTCAGCGGCGTATGGGGTCGTACTGTGGTTGACGAGCACAAGCACAAGAACAACTATTGGACACTCAACGAGCACATTCTCTTCAACCTCAGCAACATGTTCTGTGGTTATAACGAGACACGCGTGTGGAACGCCATTCCGTTCTTCGGTGGCGGTATCAACCGCAACTGCTCATACAACCGCTACAACATGAACCTCGCAGCAGGTTTCCTCAACACATTCCGCCTCTCAAAGCACTTCGGTCTCTACCTCGAGCTCGGTTGGACATACGCAGAGTCTGACTTCGACGGTGTAGAAGCTGGTGGTGCATCTCAGAAGTCACTCTGGGAGGGCAAGGACAATAAGTTCTATGCAGAGGTTGGTATGCAGTTCAACCTTGGCAAGTCTACATGGAGCAAGACTCCGGACGTAGACGCTATCAAGGCACTCTCACAGTCGCAGATTGAAGCTCTCAACGCTGAGCTCAACGACGCTAAGGCAGAGAACACACGTCTGAAGAGCCTCCTCGCTGCAAAGAAGGACGAGCCAGTGGGTAAGAATGACGTCAAGACATACACCAACACTCCGTTGTCAGTATTCTTCAACATCAACAAGGCTACTATTGCTTCACGCAAGGACCTCGTAAACGTTGAGAAGTTGGCTGAATACGCTAAGGACAACAAGGCTAACCTCGTAGTAACTGGCTACGCAGACAGCGCTACCGGTTCTGCAGCTTACAACCAGAAGCTCTCTGAGCGTCGTGCAGAAACAGTTGCTAACGAGCTCGTTAAGATGGGCGTTAGCCGCGACCAGATTACAACAGAGGGTATGGGTGGTGTTAAGGAACTCTCACCAGTTTCTTACAACCGTCGCGCCACTGTTAAGATTGCCGACTAATCATCGGGCATAAACATCGCAATCGTATAATTACGACATACAGGGCATTCCGCTAAGGAGTGCCCTTTTTTCATACCTTATCCGCAACAATAGAATAGAACATCTACCAAAGAGCAATATTTTTGCAACCAATCAATTAATATGTCAGAAAAGATGTGTAAATTTGCGGAACAACAGCTCCCACAACGTGGGAACACGGCAATAAAACCACTATATAACAATAGGTATAGATGAGATATTTGAAAACAATTAAACAGGTGCTCGCTGCTGTGGCAGAACCTTTACGCCGCAACTGCACGTTTGCAGTGTTCATGTACCTACTCGGCTGCATAACGGCGTGGGCTACACTGCCCAACGTGCGCGGAGCACACCTCTACGACAACCTCTACCTCGAGTTGTTCCTCGATGTCTATGTGCTCACGCTGATACTCACCCTCTTACCGCGCAAGGTGATGATATGGGTGCGTGGCTTCTTCTACGTTGTGCTATACGCCACAGCAGTGGTGGATGTCTACTGCTTCGTGAAGTTTCAGTCGACACTTACCCCGACGATGCTGCAACTCGTCGGTGAGACCGACTCGCGCGAGTCAGGCGAATTTCTGCGTTCGTGCGTGTCGCCCGATGTGCTGATGAGCGATGTGGGCTGGGTGCTGCTATTGCTGTTCGTGCACGTGCTCACGGCACTGCGTCTACGCTTCCCCCACTTCATTCCACGTCGTTGGCGCGAGCTTATCAAGTCGATATGGCTGCGCACCTGCGAGCTACTGCACCGCGCACGCCCCATTATAGGCACAGCCGTGCTTACGCTGCTCGTATGGTCAGTGTGCTCAAGCGCACATAACAAGGTTGCTACACACAAACTGATGTCGGGCACCACCATCGGCGAAGTGGAACACACGCTCACCGAGAAGGATCACGCCGTACTCTACCAACCTGTCTACCGTCTCGCGTTCAGCATCTATGCCAATACGCTCACAGCTAAACAGATCGACCGCCTGGTGCGCACGGCAAAGACTGTGACGGTCGACTCATGTTCGTTCCGTTCGCCTAACATCGTGCTTATCATCGGCGAGAGTTTCAACCGCCATCACTCGTCGCAGTACGGCTACGTCATGCCCACCACGCCACGCCAACAGAAGTTGGAGCGGCAAGGCAGGTTAGTGAAGTACACCGACGTTGTATCGCCGTGGAACCTCACGAGCTTCGTGTTCAAGCACCTCTTCTCGCTCTACTGCGTAGGCGACAAGGGAGAGTGGTGCGACTATCCGCTCTTCCCCGAACTGTTCCGCAAGGCTGGCTACCACGTGACGTTCCTCACCAACCAGTTCCTGCCGAAGGCTAAGGAGGCGGTGTACGACTTCAGTGGCGGCTTTTTCCTGAACAACCCGAAGCTGAGTGCTGCACAGTTCGACACGCGCAACACGCAGCTGCACCGCTACGACGAGGACTTGCTGAAGGACTACGACGAGCTGAAGGGACAGAACACAGAGAACAACCTCATCATCTTCCATCTGTTAGGACAACACGTGGCGTATCGCCAACGCTCGCCGAAGGAGCATAAAAAGTTCCGTGGCGACGACTACAAGGAGATGAAACCGCATCTGAACGCACGCGAGCGTCAGACGCTTGCCGACTACGACAACGCCATCCTGTACAACGACTCGGTTGTGACGGAGATAGTGAAGAAGTTTGAGAACGAAGATGCCATCGTGATTTACGTGCCCGACCATGGCGAGGAATGCTACGAGGGCGACATGCACTTCTTCTGCCGTATGCACTCGGCGAAGATAGATGCCCGTCTGGCTCACGCCGAGTTCGACATACCGATGTGGATATGGTGCTCGCGTCAGTATATCAAGAAGCGTCCGGAGGTGTTCCGCCAGGTAGTGAACGCTCGCAACCGACGCTTTATGACCGATGCGCTCGCGCACATGCTGCTCTACCTCGGCGGCATTCACGCCCGCGACTACAAGGAGCAGTACAACTTGCTGTCGCCCGAATACAACGAGAGCCGCCCGAGAATATTAAAGAACACTACGGATTACGACAAACTTTAAACTCAAAAAATGCTTACCCGCACAGAATGTTCCGCCATGCGCGGACTCGCAATAATAGGAATCTTCCTGCACAACTACTGCCACTGGCTCGGCTTCGCCGTAAAGGAGAACGAGTACACGTTCACGATGTCGAAGGCAAGTAGTCTGATGCAGGCTATCAGCAACCCCGACTTGAACCTGCCCATCCACCTCATATCATTCTTCGGCCACTATGGTGTGCCGGTGTTCCTCTTCCTCTCCGCCTACGGACTCGTGATGAAATACGAGAAGCGCGGCGGACTCGCGAAGAAGCAGACCGACGTGCTGCCGTTCCTGAAACACCACTACCTGAAGCTCTTCAAGATGATGATTGTGGGCTTCGTGGCGTTCACCATGGTCGATGCCGTCACGCCTGGGGCGCATAAGTATCACGTCGTGGACATACTCGGACAGCTCTTCATGTTCAACAACATGATGCCCGACCCCGACCATGTCATCTGGCCCGGACCCTACTGGTTCTTCGGACTGATGATGCAGCTCTACATCGTCTATCGACTGCTGCTCTGGCGCAAGGGCGACATCTACGCTCTGCTGCTTGTTGCCGTGTGCTGGGCGATGCAGGCATTCTGTGCCCCCGAGGGCGAGACGCTCAACTGCATACGCTACAACTTCATGGGCGGTGTGCTGCCCTTCTGTGCCGGACTGCTCTACGCACGCCACGGCAGAGAGTTGACGCACGGCGTGCGGATGACCGTAATGGTTCTGTCGGTTGTGGCTGTGTTCTTCTTCAGCTTCAACTTCCACACATGGCTGTGGGCACCGCTCTTCGTGTGCATCGCCACGATTGGCATTGTGAAGCTGCTGCCGAAGACCGCGAACGAATGGATAGCATGGGTGGGCACCATCTCTGCCGCCCTCTTCGTGCTTCATCCGCTCACACGAAAGATATTCATACCAATCTCGCGCCACGGCGACGTGTACACGGGTCTGCTGCTGTACATCGTGGCATCGATAGCATTGGCATGGTTCTACCATAAATTCAAGCTACGCAATGAAGATACCAAGCATTGAGTTAGGAAACATATCGCGATTTCGCGCCGAACAGATGGGAGCAGCAATGCTCTTCGTCATTCTGTTCCATGTGGCACTCGACCGCGGCGACCCGTTCTACGGGCTGCGCCGCTGCGGCAACGTGGGGGTCGACATATTCCTCTTCCTGAGTGGCGTGGGCCTGTGGTTCGCGTGGACAAAGACACCGTCGGTGAGCCACTTCTACCGCCGCCGACTCATCCGCATACTGCCCACATGGCTCATCTGCTCCACGGCGTTCTACCTGCCCGACTACCTCGGAGCGCAGCGGTTCTCGAAGAACGTGGTCGACTTGCTCGGCGACATCACCATCAACTGGGACTTCTGGCTGCACGACGAGCTGACGTTCTGGTACGTGCCAGCCATCATGCTGCTCTACCTCATCGCGCCATGGTATATGCGCCTCATCGAGCGCTACCCCAACTATCGCTGGCTGCCGTTGCTTATGGTGGTGTGGTGCGTAATGGTGCAGTGGGTACTGCCGATACATGCCGTCGTGGGACACTTGGAGATATTCTGGAGTCGTGTGCCCATCTTCTTCATCGGCATCAACATGGGCGAGATGGTACGCTCGCGCAGGCAGCTGCCGCCCGACGCTGTGTGGCTGCTGCTCATCACGTTCCTCATGACGTTCGGCACATGCCTCTACCTCGAGCAGGTGCGCCACGGACTCTTCCCGCTCTTCGTGGAGCGTATGCTGTACATACCGTTCACGGTGTGCAGCGTGCTCGTGATGAACCGCATCTTCCGCCGCACACCCGAGTGGGTGAACCGCTCGTTCCGCATGGTAGGTATGCTGAGCCTCGAAGCCTATCTCATACATATCCATTTCGTGCTGGTGTATGTGCAACCCATGGGCTTTGGCTATTGGGGAACGTTCGCCGCAACCGTGGCTATCACGCTGCCAGCAGCATGGATGCTGCAGAAGGTTACGAGTTTCGCCCTAAAGCTCTGCACCCAAAAGTAATATCAACATCACACCACCTCACCATCTCAACACCTCACCACCTCAACATCTCAACACCTCAACATCACACCATCTCAACATCTCACCACATGATAAAAAACATCTTGCGCCTTACGCGCCCTAAACAGTGGATAAAGAACTTCTTCGTTTTCATCCCAATGTTCTTCGGTGGCGAACTCTTCAATATCAACTCGATAGAACTTGTGACGCTCACCTTCTTCGCCTACAGTTTCGTAGCCTCATCGATATACTGCTACAACGACATCGTAGACATTGATGCCGACCGCAACCACCCCGTGAAGTGCCACCGCCCCATTGCGTCGGGTGCTCTGTCGATACGCATGGGCTACACGCTGATGATAGCGATGTTCGTGCTCGGCATCGGCGTGGCGCTGCTCCTGCCGCCCGAGGTGATGAGCAACGTCATGGCAGTCATCGTGTTCTACTACGTGCTCAACCTCGCCTACTGCTCCAAGCTGAAGCAGTACGCCATACTCGACGTGTGTATCGTAGCGTTCGGCTTCGTGCTGCGCATCCTCGCTGGAGGCTTCGCCTGCGAGCTGCCGCTGAGCAACTGGATTGTCATCATGACCTTCCTGCTCACGCTCTTCATGTCGTTCGCCAAGCGCCGCGACGACGTGCTGCGCATGAACGAGACGGGCGAGGCACCGCGCAAGAACACCGTGCGCTACAACCTCACGTTCATCAACCAAGCCATCACCATCACCGCCTCCGTCACGCTCGTCTGCTACATTATGTACTGCGTGTCGCCGGAAGTGGTGGAACGCTTCCAGACACCATATCTCTACCTCACATTCGTCTTCGTGCTCATCGGTCTGCTGCGCTACATACAGATAGCAGTGGTCGACCAGAAGAGCGGCGACCCTACAAAGATCATCCTGCGCGACCACTTCTCGCAGATTATCGTGGTGGCGTGGCTGCTCACGTTCCTGCTCATGATATACGTTATATAATATGAAACGACTCTACGCATTCGACTTCGACGGCACGCTGACGACGGCGGACACGCTGTTAGCGTTCATACGCTACGCCTGTGGCACATGGCGCTTCATCGTTGGGTTCCTGCTGCACAGTCCGCTGCTGGTGCTGATGAAGCTGAAGCTCTACCCCAACTATCGCGCCAAGCAGCGCATCTTCGCCTGGTACTTCCGCGGCATGGAGCTGAAAACGTTCGACGCGCTGTGCCGACAGTTCGCTGAGCGCAACGCCTGCTTGATAAGACCGAAGGCGAAAGCATTGCTCGAACGCCTTTTCAGCGAGGGCGAGAGCGTGTGCGTGGTGAGCGCGAGCATCGACAACTGGGTGCGCCCGTTCTTCACGAACATGGCAACGAATAGCCGGTCGAACTTCTGTGTGCTCGGCACGCAGGTGGAAACAGACGACAACGGACTGCTCACTGGGCGTTTTCTCACGAACAACTGCTATGGAGCGGAGAAGGTGGAGCGACTCTGCAAGCAATATACCGACATGACCATACACCGCAACGACTACGTCATAGAGGCGTTCGGCGACAGCAGGGGCGACCGTGAGCTGCTTACCTTCGCCGATAAAGCCCACTTCAAGCCGTTCAGATAGACAATTATGTCAATAAAGTTTTGATTACGAGCATCTGCGTCGACCGATGCGGACATCTGCGTCGACCGATGCGGACATCTGCGCCGACCGATGCGGACATCTGCGCCGACCGATGCGGATGTCTGCGCCGACCGATGCGGATGTCTGCGCCGACCGATGCGCGACACCAAAGTAAAACAATAAAACAATACTACTTTAAATAAACAACGACATATAAGCATGATAGACAAACAGAAACTTGGCGAAGTGATACGCTTCGGCATCGTCGGTGTGTTGGCAACCATACTGCAGTACGCCATCTACTGGTTGCTCATACGCTGGCTCAACCCGAGCGTGGCGATGACCATCGGCTACCTCATCAGCTTCGCGTTCAACTTCGTGGCATCTACACGCTACACGTTCCGCGTGAAGGCATCGGCAAAGCGTGGTGCAGGCTTCGCCTTCTCGCACGCCGTCAACTATGTGCTGCAGATGCTCACGCTCAATCTGTTCCTATGGCTGGGCGTACCGAAGCAGTGGGCACCTATCCCGATGTTCTGCATCTGCGTACCCGTGAACTTCGTGCTCGTGAGATTCTTTTTAAAGAGCCCCTCCCAACCCTCCCCGTCGGGGAGGGCTTAGAAAACTCCACAAAGGCTAAAACAGCCCCTCCCAACCCTCCCCCTCGGGGAGGGCTTAATTAGCAAAAGTTCAGGCAAAGGCTTAGGAAGGCCTAAGAAGGCTTAGTTCGGCTTAAACAAAAAAGCAAAGAAAACAACAAAACAATATGAATACCAACTCTCTCCTCAGTGCGTTCCGCCTCTTCCGCGTGAAGCGCGAAGAACGTCCGTTGGCGACGGTGATGCTCCTGGTGTTCCTTGCGCTCGACGCACTCGTCATCTGCAAGTATTACGACGTGTTCACACCGCAGACCACCTACTACTGGCATCTGTTCATCTCGAAGTTCCACATCTCGGGCTTCGACCCCATCACGTACAGCGTGGTGAGCAACTGGACGGCGGGCTATAATGTCTATCGTCATCCGCTGCTGGCGTTCTTCATGTACGTGCCCTACCTCATCAACCAGGGACTGATGTGGCTCACGGGCATCAACTGCGCCATCTTCATCGTGTCGGCGATACAACTGTTCGCGGCGTTCTACTCGATGCTCTTCCTCTACCGCATCTGCCGCGAGGTGGTTGGCGTGAGCCGCACCGACTCCACACTGCTCACCGTCTTCTACTTCGGCTTCGCTTTCGTGATGCTCTCGACGATGGCGCCCGACCACTTCGTCATCTCGATGATGCTACTGCTCCTGGCTCTCTACGTGTCGGGCAAGCTGATACTGAAGGGCAAGAAGCTGAGCGGATGGCAGGCGGTGACATACTTCTTCATCACCGCCGGCACATCGCTGAACAACGGACTGAAGATATACCTCTCCGAACTCTTCGTGAACGGTTGGCGCATACTGCGTCCGAAGTTCCTCTTCGGCTGCATCCTGCTGCCGGCTGCCCTCACATGGGGCGTGGCACGCATGAGCTACGACCACATCGTCTGGCCGCGCGACGTAGCTGCAAAGGCTGCTCGCGAGAAGGCGAAGGCGGAGAAGGAGGCTAAGCGGAAGGCGGAACGGGCGGAGCAGGCACGCCGCGACTCCATCGCTTTCGCTGCGTTCACCACCGCGCAGCAGGACTCTGCCGTGGCTGCCAAGGCTGAGCGCGACTCCATAAACAAGGCGAAGGCTGCGCAGGCGAAGAAGAAAAAGCGCGTGCGCAAGAACGGTAAGCCGATAGCCAACGGCGAGTTCATCAGCTGGACCGACGTGACAACCTCGCGTTCGGAGTCGATAGTGGAGAACCTCTTCGGCGAGTCGATACAGCTGCACCAGGACTATCTGCTGGGCGACGTGCTGCGCACACGCCCGATGATGGTACACTACCGCTACGCGTTCAACTATATCATCGAGGGCATCATCGCACTGCTCTTCGTGCTCGGCATCTGGGCAGGCAGACGCTCGCGCTTCTTCTGGCTCGCCATGTCCTACTTCGCCCTCGACATGGTGCTGCACGTGGGTCTGGGCTTCGGCATCAACGAGGTGTACATCATGTCGGCTCACTGGATATATATCATACCGATAGCCGTAGCGTTCCTGCTGAAGGCTACGCAGAAACGCCGCAAGGCTCTCGCGCTGAAAGGGCTGATAGCTACGCTGGCAGCGTATCTGTGGATATGGAACGTGGCGCTCATCGTGCAGTATCTCTTCTTCTAACAACATATCGTAGAAACATAACATGCAAATACTTCGCAAAGAAGAACGCCCCATAGCCAGCGTGGCACTCGTAGTGTTCGCTGCGCTCAACGCCCTGCTCATCGCCAACCACTGGCAGTCGTTCACACGTGGTGCGCACGTGGGCTTCTGGTCGGTGTTCTACAACCACCTGAACATGTCGGGCTACGACATCTTCTCGCTGATATTCATCTCGTGTATGCGTCTCCACTGGAATGCGCTGCGCCATCCGTTGTTCGTCGTCGTGCTGCTTCCGCTGTTTTGGCTGAACCGCCTGATAATGCCGCCAACGGAGTTCAACGCTGCGGTGCTGCTCATGGGCGCACTGTTGGTGGCGGCTGACGTCTGGGGAGCGGTGCTGATGCACCGTCTGCTGCGCGACGTAGTGGAGGTGCGACGCGTGGATGCCGCCCTGCTCACGGCGTTGTTCTACGGCTTCGCACACGTGATGATAGCCACCATGGTGCCCGACCATTTCGCTCTCTCGCTGCCCCTGCTGCTGCTCACGCTGCTCATAGCAGGGCGGAAGCTGAAGGAGGGCAAGCCGATGAAGCTGTGGCAGAGCGCGCTGCTCTTCTTCCTCACGGCTGGCGTAACGCTCACCAACGGCGTTAAGGTGGCGCTTGCGGCTTGGTTCGCAGGCGGACGCAAGGTGTTCGCGTGGCGCAGCATCCTCTCGTTCGTAGTGCCTACGCTGCTGCTCGGTGCCATCTATGTCTGGCAGCAGGATGCCATCGTGGCTCCGCAGGAGCGGAAGATAAAGCGTATTGAGGCGGCAGTGGCGAAGAAAGACCCTGCACGCATAGCGAAGCTGAAGGAGCACAACGACTTCGTGAAGCAACAGAACGGCGAGGCTCTGACCAAGAACGTGCCGCTGCTTGAGTGGAGCGACATAACAACCGACCGCTGGCAGTCGGCAGTGGACAATCTGTTCGGCGAGTCGCTGCAGCTCCACCGCGACTATCTGTTTGAGGACGTGCAGCAGACGCGCCCCGTCTTCGTGCAGTATCGCTCCGCGCTCAACTACGTTGTGGAGGCGTTGCTCGTCGTGCTTCTCGCCGTCGGTGCGTGGACGGCACGCCGCGAAAAGTTCTTCCTCATGGTGCTCGCGTGGTTCGGCTTCGACATGCTCATGCACATGGGCTTCGGCTTCGGACTCAACGAGGTGTACATAATGACAGCCCACTGGGCGTTCATCATCCCCATCGCCGCCGGCTACATACTGCGCCGCAGCAACAGCATGGTTCCAAGAGTGCTCGTAGCGGCACTCGCCGTGTGGCTCTGGGCGTACAATGCAGCAATTGTTATTGATTATTTATGTTGAGATGGTGATTATTTATGTTGAAGTGGTGAGGTGTTGAGATGGTGACATTACTACAACATATCTCACCACCTCAACACAACAACATCTCAACATCATATCTCAACACAACAACATCTCAACATAACATCTCACCACAACAACATCTCAACACCATATCCCCATGCGAACATTCCACCTCATAACCCACTTCTCGCTTGGCGGTGCCGAACGCGTAGCCGCCAACATCGCCGAGTCGCAGACGCACGGCATGGAGTACCATGTAGTAGAGATAATGCGTGGACGCACCGCCTACACGCCGAAGTTCATCGCCGAACTGGAGCAAGCCGGTGTGCGCTGCCACCGCTCGTGGATGCCCGACGTGAGCTTCCACTTCCTCTTCGAGCGCATCGCCGCACTGCTCTTCCCCCTGCGTATGCTCTACATCATGCTGCGCTGGCGCCCCGACGTGATACACACGCACACCGAGACACCCGACCTTGCACTCTACGTGTTCAGCCGCCTGTTCCCGTTCATGCTGCGCCGTGTGAAGATAGTGCGCACCATACACAACACGCGTCTCTGGACGGGTCTGCCACGCACCGCCCAGTGGGTAGAGGCGTTCTTCAAGAGCAACAACGCCAACATCGCCATCTCCGACTCCGTGCGCGACAGCTATGCCGACCGCTTCGGCGAGGTGCCACCTATTATTAATAATGGTGTGGCGGAGGTAGAGCAGAAGGATTATTTCAACACCTCAACACTTCAACACCTCAACACCTCAAATCTCAACACCTCAACACCTCAACACCTCAACATCCTCTTCGCCGGTCGCCTTGAGCCTCAGAAGGGCATCAGTGTCCTCTGCGAAGTGCTGAAGATGCTTGCAGGCGACGCACGCTACCACTTCACCATCGCCGGCGACGGCTCGCAGCGCACACTCGTAGAGCAGACCCTCGCGGACATAGCATCATCAGGAAAGCCCCTGAACGCGCAGCTCGTGCCTCCTATCTTCGGACTCGCCGGCTACATGCAGTCGTTCGACTATCTGTTCATGCCGTCGGAGTTCGAAGGATTGAGTATGCTCTCTATGGAAGCGAGCCTCAACCGCCTGCCCGTCATCGCCAACGCCTGCCCCGGACTTGCCGACACGCTGCCCGCCGACTGGGCACTACTTGCGCACGACAACAGCCTCAACGACTACCGCCGCATCTTCAACGAGCTGCTGCCCACCGCCGACCACGACGCACTCACGCAGCAAGCCTACGACTTCGCCAAAGACCGCTTCTCGGTGCGCACGATGCAGGAACGCTACGAAGCGCGGTATAAGGCGGCTGGTAGATAAGCGGAAAAAGCTGGAAGATAGGATGGTAGATAATGCGTTTTTCAGAATATCTCCCATCCTTTATATTGCTCATACCATGAGGGTTAGGTCAGACAATGGAAGATATGGAGGATTTTTTCGCATACGCAATATTAATAGAAAGAAGTGACCGCATAAGCAGAACTTACAGCAATAAGAGAGTGTGCCAAAACTACAAAATAGAGGCGGAGGACTAACCGTAGGAGGGAGGTGTGTCAAAACTCCCTTATTCTAAAAAAATCACAAAGCCCTGA
>OGJG01000188.1_pt1 | contig 50331 bp, 44 predicted proteins | sample 1572011 | NCBI WGS metagenome assembly OGJG01 (sample SAMEA2582115, study PRJEB24529) | metagenome | biome: Human gut stool | place: China | collected 2011
TGCCGCAGATGACAGTCAGCTCCCGGCCCGGCGTCAGGCTGGCCGAGGCGATGTTGCGATAATTTTGAACTTCCAGTGAGAGCAGACGCATGGTTTACTGTCCCTGGCCGATGGTCACGCTCTGGCCGTCCAGTTCGACGACATCTCCGGCGCGGCACTTTTTGCCCCGCATGGTGCAGACTTCGCCGTTCACTTTGACGGCACCGTTCTGCACCAGCTCCTTGGCTTCGCCGCCGGTCTCGCACAGGCCCGCATATTTCAGCAGGGCATCCAGCTTGATAAATTCCGTATGGATGAGAATTTTTTGCATATTACGCCTCTCAATCGTTCTTGAAACGGACGGGCAGGACGAGGTACAGGAAGTCGTTCCCCTCGGCGGGCAGGACCTTGACCGGGCTCAGCGGGCCGCTGATCTCCAGCCGGACCTGCTCGGTGCGGGCATTCCGCAGCGCATCCAGCAGATAGCGGTTGTTGAAGCCGATCTCCACATCGTCGCCATCGCATTTGGCGTTGAACTCGTCCACAACGCGGCCCAGGTTGGTCTGGCAGCGGACCACGACTTTACCCTCTGTAAAACTGATGCGGAGGGGATTTTTTAGACGCTCTGTAATAATCAGGGACGCGCGCTCGATGGTCTCGATAAATTCCTTGGTGTCCAGCGTCACGCGGGTGCGGCTGCCGTCCGGGATGACATTGTGATAGTTGAGGAATTCGCCCTCGATGAGGCGGCTCATGATGGTGTAACCGGCGGTCATGAAGACGACATACCGGCGGTTGGCACAGATGTGGACGGCTTCCTCGTCGTCGTTGGCCAGCAGGTGGGAGACCTCGTTCATGGTCTTGCTGGGCACGATGATCCGGATGTCCTTCACGGCCTTGACCGGGCGCTCGACGATGGCCAGACGGTAGCCGTCCAGGGCCACCACGGTCAGTTTATCGGGCAGGATCTCGAATAATTCACCGGTGTGCGCAGGTTTTTTCTCATCCTGACTGACGGCATAGAGGGTGCGGTCGATCATATCGCGCAGCACACCGGTCGGGATGTTCAGGGTCTCCTCGGCGCCGGTGTTGGGCAGCTCCGGGAAATCGGTGGCCGACATGGACTGGATCTCGAACTGGGCCACACCGCTCTGGATGGTGGTCTTGCCGTTTTCGGCAGACTGGATCGTGATCTGACCGGAGGGCATCCGGCTGACCATGCTGCTGAGCAGCTTGGCATTCAGCACGATCTCGCCGGGTTCCTTGACATTGGCCTCGATGGTGGTCACGATGCCCATTTCGAGGTCGTAGCCGGTCAAAGTCAGTTGAAAACCTTCGGCTTTCAGCAGGATGCCTTCGAGCACGGGGATGGTGGAGCGGAGGGTGACGGCTTTGGAAACGCCGTCGATGGCTGCGCTCAGCAGGGTCTTATCGCAGATGATGTTCAATCTATCGTCTCTCCTTATTTTGGATTCGTGTGTTCAGGAAGTCTTCCGCATGGATTGGCAGTAAAACCGCCTTCTGTATATTGAACTTGTTGTAGTAACCGTAGTAGGGGGTGGGGAAGATGTTGAAAAGTCGGAAAGTGTCTGGTTTCATGCGGGGCAGGGGTTTTCCACGGGGTTGTGAATGGGTCGTGGAAGAAGTGTTGAATCGTGTGGTCGGCGGTTTCTTTCCACATCCGATGTGGATTGTGGGTGTTAAATGTTGAAAACTCTGTGGAAAGAGTGGAAAGATCCGCCCCTTTGCCACAACATCTTGTTCCAGTTTTCCCCGGAACGCCCCTTTTTCTCCCATATTTGGTGGTTTGCCGCCTGAAATAGTATGACTTTTGCGGCGTTCTTCGGGTTTACGCCTTGACGTTTTTGATGATGTCGCTGACCGTCTCGCGCAGGTGCTGGTCGTTCTTCATGTCCCGCTCCATGGTCTTGAGGGAGTAGACGATGGTGGAGTGGTCCCGGCCGGAGAACTCGCGGCCGATCTCCTCCATGCTCATGCCGGTGACTTCGCGCAGGATGTAGATGGCGACGCGGCGGGCGGAGGCGACGTTGGCGTTCCGCTTGGTGCCGCGGATGTCGGCGGGGGAGACGTTGAAGGTGCGGGACACCTCGCCCACGATCTTCTCGATGGTCACGGGCACCGGCTGGGTCTCGTTCAGGATGTCCTTGATGGCATTCTGCGCCACGCTGATGACGGGCTGGATACCCTCCAGCATATAGTAGGCGTTGAGCTTTTTCACTGCGCCTTCCAGCTGGCGGATGTTGTTCTTCAGGTGGTTGGCGATGAACTCCGCCACATCTTCGGGCAGGTCAAGGTGGAGCAGCTCGGCCTTGCGCTTGACGATGGCCACGCGGGTCTCGAAATCCGGCGGCTGGACATCGGCAGTCAGGCCCCACTCAAAGCGGGTGCGCAGGCGCTCTTCCAGGCTCTTGATCTCCTTGGCCGGGCGGTCGGATGCGATGACGATCTGCTTGTGGGCGTCGTGCAGGGAGTTGAAGGTGTGGAAGAACTCTTCCTGGGTGGACTCCTTGCCCGCAATGAACTGGATATCGTCTACCAGCAGCAGGTCGGCCACGCGGTACTTCATCCGGAAGTCCTCGGTGCTGCCCGCGCGGATGGCGGCGATCAGCTCGTTGGTGAACTGCTCACAGGTCACGTACATGATGACGAAATCGGGGTGGGTGCGCTTGATCTCGGTCTGGATGGCCGTCAGCAGATGGGTCTTGCCCAGACCGGAGCCGCCGTAGATGAACAGCGGGTTGTAGGCGCCGGAAGGGTTGGCCGCGACCGCCTGCGCAGCAGCAAACGCAAACTGGTTGGACGGGCCCTTGATGAAGTTTTCGAAGGTGAACTCGTAGTTGCCCTGCGGGGAAGCGGGGTTCGCCTCGTACTGCTGCGCCAGCACGACCTCGTGCGGCGGGGTGCTGGGCACCACGAGGGTGATGTCCACATCAAAGCCCAGCACGGTCTTGAAGGCTTCCTTGAGCAGGCCGAGGTAGCGGTCCGTCACGATCTTGCAGATGAAGTCGTTCCGCACCGAGAGGGTGATGTGGCTTGAGTCCTCGAAGCTGATGGGCTCCAGGCCATCGATATAGAGATTATAGGTCGGCTCGGCCATCTGCGTTTTGCAGTACGCCTGCGCGGCCTCTAAAACGTCCTTGAAAGAATCCATAAAACATCCACTCCATTGAAGTTTTCAACAATGCTGCTGATACCAGGTTAGTATACCACAAAAATCTCCCTGCGTCTACATTCTATAATGTAATTTATAATACATAAGAAAAGACGCACCTGCGTCCGTCTGCAAGGCTTGTGTTCAACACTCAAATCAGCCACAAGATATGGTGGAAGAAAAGTTTTCCACGGGGAATGAGTGAAAAAGTTGAAAGATTTTTCACACCCGGTTTTGAAAAAAGTTTGCTGGAAAGCGAAAAAAATGCTTGACAGAAGGGGATAGTGTGCGATATACTGTTGAATTGCAAGCCTGTCCCCATTTTGGGACCAGAATAGACCCCATCACCGGGGACGAGTTTTTACGGAGGATACAACCATGAAGAGAACTTTTCAGCCCAAGAAGCGTCAGCGCAAGGAAGTTCATGGCTTTCTGACCCGCATGAGCACCAAGAACGGCCGCAAGGTCATCAATGCTCGCCGTGCAAAGGGCCGCAAGAGCCTGACCGTCTGATCCAGCTGCGTTGAGCAATGGGTCCGGCGCAGAATTGAACATGCGCACAAAAGGCCGCTGATATCGAATTGGCGGTCTTCTTTTTTATTTTCGCGCGGTTTGACTAAAAAATATTCCGAAGATTTGGCACAAAAAACGTCCGGACAGGCTTTTCATGTCGGCGTTTTTTTGCTATACTGATTTTGAACTTTGTCTTTTGGGCAGAGTACCCGATTTTACCAGAAAAGGAGGCGCCGAAGGAGTGCGCTATCGTCCCATCCGCCGCAACAGCGAATATGGCCGCGTGTATGCCCGCGGCAAGTCCTATGTGAACCCGGCGCTGGTGCTGTACGTCCTCAAGACCCGCGGCAAAAAGACCCGCGTGGGCCTGACGGCCACCAAAAAGATCGGCCATGCCGTGCAGCGCAACCGTGCCCGCCGCGTGATGAAGGCGGCCATCGACGAGCATCTGGACTACAACATCGGCGGCTACGACCTCGTGTTTGTGGCGCGGGGCATCACCCCGCACCTCAAGAGCTGGCAGCTCAGCGAAGTGGTGGCCAAACTTTTTGCACAGGCCGGTCTGCCGGACAAGGCCAAACAGCCGGGTGCCCGGCCCCCGGCCACGGTTCCGCCGGCTCAAAAGCCGGCCCCGCAGGAATGAGCCTTTCGCAGGGATGCCGGAACGCGCTCTGCGCGCCCATCCGATTCTACCAGCGCTTCATCAGCCCCGGCCTTGGGCGCAGCTGCCGCTTTTCGCCTTCGTGCAGCCAGTACACGCTGGAGGCCATCCAGACCCATGGCTGCCTGAAAGGGCTGATGCTGGGCGCGGCCCGCATCGCCCGGTGCAATCCGCTGGGCCGCTGGGGGTACGACCCCGTCCCCCCGAAGGGAAGGTGGGTCAGCCCGGAGCGGAAGCTCTCGGCCGCACGGCTCTTCCGGGCCAGACGGAGCCATCGCTCCTGAAAAATCAGCTTCTTGTGACGCACCGAACTGTGGGCGGTGTGTCCTTCTCATAAAAAATTTATCGTCCCGCGCCACAGGCGGGGCAGAATGGACGAAGATATGAATCCTTTATACATCCTCGGCTGGCCTCTCGGCTATGTAATGGAGTGGATCTACAAGCTGATCCCGAACTATGGCTGGGACATCATCCTGTTCACCCTGCTGATCACGCTCGTTAAGATCCCGCTGCAGATCAACCAGCAGAAGAGCATGGCCCGGATGTCCGCCTACCAGCCTCTGGTCGCCGACATCCAGAAGAAGTACCGCGACAAGCCCGACAAGCAGCAGGAAGAGCTGATGAAGCTGCAGGAGCAGGGCTACAAGCCCACCGCAGGCTGTATGCCCATGCTGGTCAACTTCCTGGTCATGTTCGGCGTCATCGAGGTCGTGTACCGCCCGCTGCAGCGCATCTTCCACATCGGTGCCGATGCCCTGACCGCTGCCGGTGAGGCCCTGACGACCCTTGGCATCAGCTTCACCACCGTGACCCGCGACACCAACATCATCGCGCAGGTCATCGCGGGCGAGAGCACCGTCACCAGCTGCTTTACCCCGGATCAGGTCAGCACCATCACCGAGTTCGGCCAGCACATGGATTTCTTCGGCATCGACCTGACCCGTGTGCCCCAGTACAGCCTGGCCGCAGAGAACCTGCCCCTGCTGATCTTCCCTGTCCTGGCCATCGTGACCATGTTCATCTCCACCCACATCAGCATGAAGGCCTCCGGCCAGCAGATGCAGGGCAGCATGAAGCTGACCATGTATATGATGCCGCTGATGTATCTGTTCTTCTGCTTCACGGTCCCCTGCGCATTCTCCCTGTACTATGTCGTCTCCAACATCCTCATGACCGTGCAGAGCATCATCATGAAGAAGATCTACGACCCCGAAAAGGTGAAGGCTGAAGTTCTGGCGGAGATGGCAGCCCGCAAAAAGGAGCAGAAGCGCGGTGTGAAGAGCACCACCATCAAGGTCACGGACGAGAAGACCGGTGAGACGGTCGAGAAGAACATCTCCGCCAGCGAGATGAACAAGCGCCGCCTGGAGTATGCCCGCCAGCTGGACGCAGAGCGCTACAAGGACGAGCGCACCGTTCCGCTGAGTGAGCTGAACAAGAAAGAGGAGGAATAACGGTTATGATCCGTACTCAGGAAGCAACCGGCAAGACGGTTGATGAAGCCCGCGCAAAGGCCTGCGCCCTGCTGGGTGTGCAGGCTGAGGATATGAATGTGAGCTACGAAGTGCTGGAAATGCCGCAGAAGACGGGATTCCTGGGCCTGAAACTGACCCCCGCCAAGGTGCGGGTCAGCGTGGAAGAGCCCGATGCACCCAAGGCTCCGGAGGCACCCGCCGCCGCAGAGGCACCGGCAGCGGCTCCCGTAGAGGAGAAGGTGGAAGAGCCCGCCGCACCCGCTGCGGAGGAAGCTGCTCCGGCCGAGGAACCCAAGGCTGAGGAGGCTGCACCGGCTGCAGAGGCTGCTCCCGCAGAGGAAGCCGAAGAGGTGGAAGTGCCCATCAACATCGAAGAGAACAGCAAGGTCAAGGCCGCTGTGGAATACCTGCAGGAAGTCATCACCCGGATGGGCGTCAATGACGTGACCTTCAGCGCCGTGCAGAAGGGCGAAGCCACCATCATCCGTCTGGATGGCGAGAAGCTGGGTGCCCTCATCGGCCGCCGCGGCGAGACCATGGAGAGCCTGTCCTATCTGGCAAGCCTGGTGGCCAACCGTCTGGAAGGCGATTACATCAAGCTGGGTCTGGATGTGGCCGGTTACCGTGACAAGCGCGAAAGCGACCTGACCGCTCTGGCGCAGCGCATCGGTGCCAAGGTCCGCAAGACCGGCCGCAGCTTTGCCATGGAGCCGATGAACCCCTACGAGCGCCGCATCATCCACTCTGCCATCGGCAAGATGGAGGGCGTCCGCAGCGAGAGCAAGGGCGAAGGCCGTGACCGCCGTGTGGTCATCTACTCCACGGCACCCGATGCCCAGACCGACAACACCTACGGCGAGCGCCGCCCGCGCGGCAACGGCCGCCGGAACGGTGGGAACCGGAATGGCGGCTATCGCGGGAACCGGAATGGCGACCGCAATGGCAGCAATCGCGGCGGCTACCGCAGCGGACCCCGCCCGGCAGGCAGCCGCGGCGGCCGCGGCTCCAGTGTGCCGGAGCGCACCTATGCGCCCCGCGACGCGGAGGATGCAGCACCCGTAGCACCCAAGCGCACCGAGCGCGTGGACGATTTCGCCGATTTCAGCTTCGGCAAGATCGAGATCTGATCGCTGAGTTTTGAACCATGCTGCCCCTTTCTGGTGGAAAACTGCCGGGAAGGGGCAGCTTTTGTTTTGCACACAGGCCGCCTGCGAAGAAAAACTTCCCTTTTTCGTCGGTTCGTGGTACAATAAATTTTGATTCAAACCAGCGGGAGGGGACACAGATGCAGGATTCGACCATTGCAGCCATTGCAACAGCACCGGGGGCGGGCGGCATTGCCGTAGTGCGCCTTTCGGGGCCGGAGAGCTACGCCGTGGCGGCGCGGGTGTTCCGCCCCGCGAACCCGGACCGGACCGTGGCCGGGGCCAAGGGCTACACCGCCCTGTTCGGAACATTTCTGGAAGGGGAGGACGCCTTCGATGAGGGGGTCGCCATCTTTTTCCGGGCACCCCACAGCTACACCGGCGAGGACGTGGTGGAGCTGAGCTGCCACGGCGGCAGCGCTGTGGCCCGGCGGCTGGTGGAAAGCTGCATCGAGGCCGGGGCTGCGCCTGCTGCGCCGGGCGAGTACACCCGCCGCGCCTTCCTGAACGGCAAGCTCAGCCTGACCCAGGCCGAGGCCGTCATGGATCTGGTATCTGCGGATGGCAGACAGGGGGCCGCGCTGGCCAATGCTTCGCTGGGCGGGGCGCTGGCCAGAAAGATCGCCGCCGAAAAAGAGGCCCTGACCAGCTTGCAGGCCCATCTGGCCGCGTGGGTGGATTTCCCGGAGGAAGATGTGCCAGAGCTGGATGAACACCATCTGCAAACTGTGCTGGGCAGCGTGAAGGACGAGCTGGATGTCCTCATCCGGAACTACGATGCCGGGGCCGTTCTGCGCGAAGGCGTGGACTGCGCCATCGTGGGCCGACCCAATGCGGGAAAATCCACCCTGCTGAACCTGCTGGCCGGGTTCGACCGGGCTATCGTGACCCCGGTGGCGGGCACGACCCGCGACGTGGTGGAACAGGCCGTCCGGCTGGGCGACATCCGGCTGAACCTCTTCGACACCGCCGGACTGCGGGATACCGAAGACGTCATCGAGGCCGAGGGCATCCGCCGCAGCTGGAAGAAGCTGGACGAGGCCGGGCTGGTGCTGGCCGTCTTCGACGGTTCGGAGCCGCTGACGCGGGAGGACCTTGCGCTGGCCCGGAAGTGTGCGGGCCGCCCGGCCATTGCCCTCATCAACAAGGAGGACAAGCCGACCCGGTTCGACGCGGAGGTTATCGCGCCCTATTTCGCGATGGTGCTGCCGGTCTGCTGCCAGGAGGAGGGGGCACGGAAGCTCATCGCCTCGGCGGTGGCGCGGCTGCTGGGCACGAACCAGATCGATCCCCACGCTGCCAGCCTTTCGGGGCAGCGGCAGCTTGCCGCCGCCACCCGTGCGCGGGAAGCGGTCGCCGGTGCGCTGGAGGCCGCAGCGGGCGGGTTCGGGCTGGATGCCGTATCGGTCTGCGTGGACGATGCACTGGATGCCCTGTGTGACCTGACCGGCGAAAATGCGTCGGAAGCGGTCATCAACGAAGTATTTGAACGATTTTGTGTGGGAAAGTAAAAATGAACCATTTAGGAGATTATGACGTCATTGTGATCGGCGCAGGCCATGCGGGCATTGAAGCGGCCCATGCGGCTGCGACGCTGGGCGCGAAGACGGCGGTGTTCACCATGAGCCTGGATGCCATCGGCAATATGCCCTGCAATCCCAGCATTGGCGGGACTGCAAAAGGAACGCTGGTACGTGAATTGGACGCCCTTGGCGGCGTGATGGGCCTGGCAGCGGACGCCACCTATCTGCAGAGCCGGATGCTGAACAAGGGCAAGGGTCCGGCGGTCCATGCGCTACGCGTCCAGACCGACCGCAAGCGCTACCACGAATATATGAAACATGCGCTGGAATTGACGCCGGGTCTGGCCATCCATCAGGCGGAGGTCGTCTCCATCGAGGTGGAGGACGGCCATGTGAAGGGGGTTGTGACCCAGCTGAACGGCGAGTATGGGGCCAAATGTGTGGTCATCGCCACGGGCACCAACCTCGGCGGCAAGATCTTTGTGGGCGATGCGTGGTATGCCTCCGGCCCGGACGGGATGCACGCCGCCAATGCCCTGACCGAGAGCCTGAAGGCGGCGGGCCTGCCGCTGCGCCGGTTCAAGACCGGCACCCCGGCCCGTGTCCACCGGCGCAGCATCGACTTTTCTCAGCTGGAATGCCAGCCCGGCGACCCGGACCATGAGCTGCAGCCCTTCAGCTTCCTGACCGATGCGCCCATGCACAACAAGGTGGAATGCTGGATCGCCTACACCAACCCGGAGACGCACCGGATCATTCTGGACAACATCCAGCGCAGCCCGCTCTATGGCGGCATGATCGAGGGCGTCGGCCCGCGCTACTGCCCCTCCATCGAGGATAAGGTTGTCCGCTTTGCAGGGAAGGACCGCCACCCCATCTTTGTGGAGCCCTGCGGCGAGAACACCGAGGAGATGTATTTACAGGGTGCTTCCAGCAGCCTGCCGGAAGATGTGCAGAACGCCTTCTACCGGAGCATCAAGGGGTTTGAGAACATCGAGATCATGCGTCCGGCCTATGCCATCGAATACGACTGTGTGGACCCCACCAGTCTGGAAGCAACGCTGGAGAGCAAGAACGTTCGCGGTCTGTACGGTGCGGGGCAGTTCAATGGCACCTCCGGCTACGAGGAAGCGGCTGCGCAGGGGCTGCTGGCCGGCCTGAACGCCGCCCGCAATGCACTGGGCAAAGAACAGCTCATTCTGCCGCGTCATACGAGCTACCTCGGTACGCTGGTGGATGACCTTGTGACCAAGGGCGTCATGGACCCTTACCGCATGATGACCAGCCGCAGCGAATACCGGCTGACTTTGCGGCAGGACAACGCCGACCAGCGCCTGACCCCCATCGGCCGGGACTATGGGCTGGTGCAAGATGACCGCTGGGCCAGATACCAGCACACACAGGCCATTCTGAACGCAGAGCGCCGCCGCCTGCACGAGACGCATCTGCGCACCGCCGACCTGCGGGCCGCGATGGAAGCGGCGGGTCTGGCCCCGGCAGCGGAGGGTGGCATCGCCGAAGAGCTGCTGCGCCGCCCGGAGATCTCCTATCCGCTCCTCGCGGGCGTCATCGGCTGGGGGGAGGAGATCACCCCCATGCTGGCCGAGCGGCTGGAGACGGAGATCAAGTATGCGGGCTACATTGCCCGGCAGGATCGGATGATCCGCGACGTGGCCCGCCATGAAAAGACGCTCATTCCGGAGGGTTTCGCCTATGAGGCCCTGACCGGCCTGACGCTGGAAGCCCGCGAGAAGCTGGCGCGCATCCGCCCGAAGAATCTGGGGCAGGCGGGGCGCATCCCCGGCGTGTCGCCCTCGGATGTGGCGCAGCTCAGCATCGCGCTGGCCGCAGGCCCCCGGAAAGATTGAGAGAGAATGCCAAGGCCTCTTCTCCTAAAAGGGGAGTCCACCATGCGCCGACCTACGTAAAGCTGACCGGGGAATGACCCGTCCGAACACGCAAAACACCTGAAACGAAAAGGAACAAACGATGATCGACAAAAACAGACTGGAAGAAAAGTGTTCCACATGGAACATTGCGCTGACCGGGACCCAGCTCGACCAGCTGGACGCCTTTGCAGAGATTTTGGTGGAGTATAACCAGAAGGTCAACCTGACCGCTATCACCGACCCGGAGGGCATCGAGGACAAGCACTTCCTCGACAGCCTGCTCTTTGCCGCGCAGCCGGAAGTGGCAGGGAAGATGGTGGACGTCGGCGCAGGGGCAGGCTTCCCCGGCATCGTGACCAAGATCTATAAACCGGAACTGGAACTGACCCTGATGGAGCCGACCGGCAAGCGGGTGGAGTTTTTGAAATATGCCTGCGGCCAGCTGGGCCTGACCGGGGTGGAGTTCGCCAAGGAACGCGCTGAGGAAGCAGCCCGCAAGAGCTGGCGGGAACAGTTCGACCTTGCCTCGGCCCGCGCGGTGGCGGCTCTGCCGATGCTGGCCGAATACTGCCTGCCGCTGGTCAAGGTCGGCGGCAGCTTTCTGGCAATGAAGGGCGCTTCCGGTGAGGAGGAACTCGTGGCAGCCCGCGGTGCCATCCGGAAGCTGGGCGGCGCGTATCAGGAGACCCGCACCCTGCATCTGCCCGGCGGCGACACCCGCACCCTTATCCTCTGCAAAAAGATTTCGCAAACTCCGACAGCGTATCCCAGAAATGGTGGAAAAATCGCAAAATCGCCGCTGAAATAACGAAATATCGAAATAAAATTGAAACACCCTGCCGAACGAAACTTCTGGCAGGGTGTTTTGTTTTCTGGTACACTGGGGATGGAACGAGGCTTGTTTTCCACCTTTTCCTGAGAAATTGTTGAAAACAAGCGCATACTTTGGTGAAAGGGGTATTCTTATGTTTGAACGTAGAAGATCCGCGGGAAAGATCGTGCAGCTCCCGGTGGAAGACATCCATCCCTCGCCGTATCAGGCGCGCACGACCTTCGATGAGCAGGAGCTTGCGGGGCTGGCCCAGAGCATCCGGGAAAATGGTCTGCTGCAGCCCATCACGGTGCGGAAGACCGACAGCGGCTATGAACTGGTTGCGGGGGAGCGGCGGCTCCGCGCCTGCAAGCTGGCGAAGATGGGGACCATCCCATCCATCGTCTGCAACTTCACCGACCAGCGCACCGCCGCGCTTGGCTTGCTCGAAAATTTGCAGCGGGCAGACCTGAATCCATTTGAGCAGGCGCAGGGTCTGCGGGACGTGATGGTTTTGTGGGACTGCACACAGGCCGAAGCAGCCAAACGGCTGGGGATGGCACAGCCGACTCTGGCAAACAAGCTCCGCCTTTTGCAGTTGACAGGGGACCAGCGGCAGTTCATTCTGGACAACGGCCTGACCGAGCGCCACGCGCGGGCAGTCCTCCGCCTGCCGGAGAACCGCCGCAGCGAAGCCCTCATCATGATCGCCAAGCGGAAGATGAACGCCCGCGCGACCGACCTTTACATCGACCAGCTGCTGAACGAGACGTCGCAGGGCAAGCACCGCATCTCGATGGTCAAGGATGTGCGCATCTTTGTGAACACCATCGACCACGCCATCCGCCTGATGACCGACAACGGTGTGCCCGCCACCGCCCACCGTGAGGAGCGGGACGGCTACATTGAGTACACCGTCCGCATTCCCACCGCTGCGGCCCAGAAATAGGGGAGGGAATGTTCCATGTGGAACATCCGGAACCGAAAAAACAACAGCAAAAACGCGCCGGGAAGCGAAAGAATTTGAAAAAACTGAACGGAGGAAGCAAAATCTGCGAATGCGGGGCCGTTTTCGCGTAAAATTATAAAGAATCGGGTTCAAAAAGCCGCGCTGATGTGCTATACTAAAGAACAAAGGGGTCCGCAGACGGGAAAACGGCGGCCCGACCTCGAATGTTCCATGTGGAACAAAAAGTTTTCCTGAGAGGAAGAAAACGCGCGTGGCAAAAATAGTTGCAGTTGCAAACCAAAAAGGCGGCGTGGGCAAAACGACCACGGCCGTCAATCTGTCGTCCTGTGTTGCGGCGCTGGGCAAAAAGGTGCTCATCGTGGATCTGGACCCGCAGGGCAACACCACCACCGGCTACGGCATCCCCAAGCGGAGCGTCGAGCTGGGGACGTATGAGATGCTCATCGGCGAGGCGAGCGCCCGGCAGGCCATCCGGAACACCGAGTTCCGCACCGACGTCATCGGCTCCAACACCCGGCTGGCGGGCGCGAGCCTGGAAATGATCGACCTGCCCGGCCGCGAGAGCCGCCTGCGCAAGGCGCTGGCCGAGGTGCAGAAGGACTATGACTTCATCTTCATCGACTGCCCGCCCAGCCTGGACCTGCTGACGCTGAACGGTCTGTGCGCCTGCGACAGTGTGCTGATCCCGATCCAGTGCGAGTATTATGCGCTGGAAGGTCTGTCTGAGCTCATCAGCACCCTGAAGACCATTCGCAAGAAGTACAACCCCTATCTGGACATTGAGGGCGTAGTCTTCACGATGTTCTCCGGCCGCCTGAACCTGACCATGCAGGTCGTGGAGCAGGTCAAAAAGTACTTCGGGGCCAAGGTCTACAAGACCACCATCCCGCGCACCATCCGCATTTCGGAGGCGCCCAGCTACGGCCAGCCCATCAATTTCTATGAGCCGAAGGGCAAGGGCAGCGAGGCCTACATGGACCTCGCCATTGAGTTCGTGAAGAACAACCGCCCGCATGAGCCTGCCAAACGGCGCGGCAAGGGCAGCAGTGCACCCGCCGAACCGAAAAATGCGCTGGAAGAAGTAAAGCAGGGGGAAGTATAAGGAGATGGCAAAGAAAAGAGGGGGCCTCGGCCGAGGGCTGGAAAGTCTGTTCGAGGACGTTTCGCCCAGCTTTGAGCCCGACAATGCAAAGATCGAGACCCTGCCGCTGCGGGAGATCGAGCCTGACCCCGACCAGCCCCGCAAGACCTTTGATGACGAGACACTGGCCGAGCTGGCCTCCAGCATCGCTGAGCATGGACTCATCCAGCCCATCGCGGTGCGGCCCAAGGTATCCGGCGGCTACCTCATCGTGGCGGGCGAGCGCCGCTGGCGGGCCTGCCGGATGGCGGGCCTGACCGAAGCGCCGGTCGTCGTGAAGGACGTCACCGACGAGCAGGCCATGGAGATCGCGCTGGTGGAGAACCTGCAGCGCGAAGACCTGGACCCGGTGGAAGAGGCCATGGGCATCCGTGAGCTGATGACCCGCTGCGACCTGACCCAGGAGCAGGCCGCCCGGAAGCTGGGCAAGAGCCGCAGTGCGCTGGCCAACAGCCTGCGCCTGCTGAACCTGCCGGAAAACGTGCTGGAGCTGCTCAAGAGCGGCTTCCTCAACACCGGCCACGCCAAGGTCATCCTGGGCCTGCCCACGCCGGAGCTGCAGGAGCAGGCCGCGCAGATGATCGCCGACCATGAACTGAACGTTCGGCAGGCCGAAGTGCTCTGCAAAAAGCTGGCACGGCCCGCCAAAGGCCCCGCCGAACCGGCTCCCATCGACACGTTGCCGGTGGAGGTGGAGGAGAGCCTGAAGGAAGTGCTGGGCAGCGAAGTCAACGTCGCATACCATGGCGGCAAGGGCAGGCTGACGGTGCATTTCTATTCGGACGAACAGCTCCGGGCCTTTGCAAATCTGCTGGGCCAGTATCAACAATCATGCGATTGAGGGCGGGCTCCCGCCTTTGAACGGCACGGGGACGATGCGCCCCCGCGCGAATGAAATAGAGTAAGGAGAGTAAATCATGCTTGATATCAAATTTGTCCGTGAGAACCCGGACGCGGTCAAGGAAAACATCAAGAAGAAGTTCCAGGACGCCAAGCTCCCCCTCGTGGACGAGGTCGTTGAGAAGGACGCCAAGTACCGTGAGTGCCTGAAGGAGGTCGAATCCCTCAAGGCTGCCCGCAACAAGCTGAGCAAGGCCAACGGCCCGCTGTTCGGCCAGCTGAAGAAGTGCACCGACGAGGCACAGAAGGCTGAGCTGCAAAAGCAGATCGACGCCAACAACGCCGCCGTCAAGGCCGACGCAGACAAGATGGCAGAGCTGGAAGCCGAGGAGGCAACGCTTGCCGCCCGCATCCAGGAGATCATGTACACCATCCCCCAGATGATCGACCCCAGCGTGCCCATCGGCCCCGATGACACCTACAACGTCGAGGCACAGCGCTTCGGTGAGCCCGTCGTGCCCGATTTCCCCATCCCGTACCACACCGAGATCATGGAGAGCTTCGACGGCATTGATATGGACGCTGCAGGCCGCGTGGCCGGCAATGGCTTCTACTATCTGCTGGGCAACATCGCCCGCCTGCACGAGGCCGTTCTGGCCTATGCGCGTGACTTCATGATCGACAAGGGCTTCACCTATGTCATCCCGCCCTTCATGATGCACGGCAACGTGGTGCAGGGCGTGATGTCCTTCCCGGAGATGGACGCCATGATGTACAAGATCGAGGGTGAGGACCTGTACCTGATCGGCACCAGCGAGCACACCATGATCGGCCGCTTCATCGACCAGACCCTCGACGAGGCAACGCTGCCCCTGACCCTGACCTCCTACAGCCCCTGCTTCCGCAAGGAGAAGGGCGCCCACGGCATCGAGGAGCGCGGCATCTACCGCATCCACCAGTTCGAGAAGCAGGAGATGATCGTCGTCTGCCGCCCCGAAGAGAGTGCCGACTGGTACGAGAAGCTGTGGAAGAACTCTGTGGAGCTGTTCCGCAACATGGAGATCCCCGTCCGTCAGCTGAACTGCTGCTCCGGCGACCTGGCAGACCTGAAGGTCAAGAGCTGCGACATCGAGGCCTGGAGCCCCCGCCAGCAGAAGTACTTCGAGGTCTGCTCCTGCTCCAACCTGGGCGATGCACAGGCCCGCCGCCTGCACATCCGCGTCAAGGGTAAGGACGGCAAGACCTATCTGGCCCACACTCTGAACAACACCTGCGTGGCACCTCCGCGTATGCTGATCGCCTTCCTGGAGAACCACCTGCAGGCCGACGGCTCGGTCACCATCCCCAAGGTCCTGCAGCCCTACATGGGCGGCCTGGAGGTCATGGTCCCGACCCACAAGAAGGGCTGAGAGCTGACCACGCAGCTTTCCACAGCAATGCAATAAGATGTTGAAAACACCCCGCTTTACCGTTTGCTGACGCAGACGATCGAGCGGGGTGTTTGTTGTTGATGGGGGACGATTTCTTCACGGCAGTCTCGCCTCGTAGACATTCCTAGTACGCTGGGACCCGCGGGCTAAGCAACAGCCCATAGCTTACGGTGCTTTGCACCGCCGCCCTGTTCGATTCCCATGCGGGCAAAAAATAAAAGCGTTCAAGCCTTTGCTTGAACGCTTTTATGACCCGTACGGGAATCGAACCCATGTTACAGCCGTGAAAGGGCCGTGTCTTAACCGCTTGACCAACGGGCCTTATAAATACAGAGCTTCGCTAAAACCTCCGACATTCATCATCCACTATTGCGGACGACCGTCCCCCTTATCTTAGCGAAACTCTGTAACTTGGTAGCGGCAACTGGATTTGAACCGGTGACACTTCGGGTATGAACCGAATGCTCTAGCCAACTGAGCTATGCCGCCATATTTTGTTTGCGCACTTGAACGGTGCTTTATTATTATATCCAGAACTCGCCTGTTTGTCAACAATTATTTCTAAAAAAATCAAATTTTTTTCAGATCTCCGGTACAGCCCGAAAAAACGAGCGGCTGCACTGCCGCAGCCGCTCGAACATGGGGCGTTTTCCGTGCCGTCACTCCCGGTACTTTTCCATCATCTCTTTGAACAGGATGGCCGGGGACGGCGGAGTGTAGGTGATGGCGTTGGCACCGGCGGCGATGGTGGCCGAGATGCTCTCGCCGGTCTTGCCGCCGCTGGCGATGATGGGGACATCCGGGAACGCATCGCGGATCTTTTTCACGATGCGGGGCGTGTCGGTGCTGCAAGCCACATTCAGGATGGATGCACCGGAATCGAGGCGGGCACGGATGTCGGTGTCCGCCTTGGTCACGGTGATGATGACCGGGATGTCCACCACCCGCGAGACCGCCAGCAGATTCAGGTCGGAAATGGGGGAGTTGAGCACGACGCCCATGGCACCCTGGCTCTCGACGTCGCGGGCCAGGTTCAGGGTGCGCACACCGTGGGTGGTGCCGCCGCCCACGCCGCAGAACACCGGGATGTAAGAGGCCTTGATGATGGCGTCACTGATGGCCTGTTGAGGCGTGAACGGATAGACGGCGAAGACGGCGTCGGCATCGCAGTTGCGGATGATGGCGAGGTCGGTGGTGAAGACGAAGCTCTTCAGCCGCCGCCCGTTGATGACGATGCCGCTGGCCTGATAGACCTCCTGCGGCATTTTCAGGATGTTGTGGCGCAGGCGGCTCTCGACGTTGGGGGATGCTTTCTTTTCAGCTGCCATAGGGGGATACCTCCAGATGATTCCGGTGTGATTCAAATTTGAATCAAATTATAAGAAAGAAGGCCCCGGAATGCAATGAACTGCCCGTAAACTTTATGAAAACAAAGATCACCCTCTCCGGGCAAATTCCAGAATGTCCATCGGCACGGCGGCCAGCGCATCGGCTCCGGCTGCGGTAAGCTCTGCTTCGCCCCGGAAGCCCCAGAGCGCGCCCATAGCGGGCAGACCGGCGTTGTGGCCGGTCAGGATATCCACATCGCTGTCGCCCACGAAAAGGGTGCTGGCAGCTTCTGCACCGAGGTCCTGCATCAGGGCATAGACGCCGGTGGGGTCAGGCTTGGTGGGCACATTCGGGCGGTTGCCCCGGACAAGCTCGAACCGACCGGTGCCGAAGTAGTGTGCGATGATCTTCCCGCAGAGCGGGTCTGCCTTGTTGGAAAAGACGGCGGTCTGGATGCCTTCGGCCTTCAGGGCGTCCAGCAGCTCCGGGATGCCGGGATAGGGAGCCGTCTTGTCTTCCTTGTGGGCATCGTACCGGGCCGTGAACTCGGCCAGCGTTGCGGCCAGCCGTTCGGGCGACCGGGCATCGGCGGGCGAAAAGCGCTCCACCAGCTTCGGGATGCCGTTGCCGACCATGTGCTTGAACTGCTCCACCGTAAAGGTGGGCCAGCCGTGCTGAGCGCAGACCCAGTTGCCTGCATCGGCCAGGTCGTCGATGGTGTTCAGAAGGGTGCCGTCCAGATCAAAAAGGATCGTTTTTATCATAAGATTCGACTTCTTTCCAAAAATTCAAAACATTTCTGTGCGTCCCGCCACGGGATGCTGCGCACCGTCAGCCGGACAAAACCGGGGAAGGCGACGGTCAGATCGGTGCGGTCTGCATCGACGGCCCAGGGCGACTGCCGGGCCGTCAGACAGATGTCCGGATGGAAGACGCAGATGCTGTGCAGATAGATGCCCCGCTGCCGCCGCAGGGTCAGACGCCCCTCCCGCAGCCAGACCCCTTCCCGCCGGTAGCCCATCGCGCCGCCCGCCAGCCCCGCCGCAAAGAAAAGGGTGGGGAACAGCAGGGTCACGGTCAGGCCGGGCAGGGTGGAGCGGGAGATGAGGGTGAGCAGGGCGCAGAGGACAAAGGGTGCTCCGGCGGGAGCAAAAAAGATGAGACTGCGCTGTTCTGTCCGGGCCAGAAGGTCCGGCGGCATCCGAAATTCGGGCAGAAGCTCCCGGAAGAGCGCTTCCTCCCCGGAACGGTAAACGAAGAGCGGCAGCTCCGGGGAGCAGCTGCCCGCCGTCACGAAGACCGGCCAGCACCGCATCAGCCGGGCAAAGGGGGAAAGGCGGACGTCGGCAAAGCTGATCTGGTCGCTCTTCACCCGGCACTCGAACCGGTCCAGCCAGCCGCCGCGGCTGCCGATCTGGGTGCTGGTGTGCCAGACCTCGTAGTGCACCGTCTGCACAAAGCTGCGCAGCAGGCTCAGCCCCAGCAGAAAGCCGGAGAAGGCCAGCAGCCAGGCCGCACCGGCGGGCAGCCACCGCGCCGCCAGCCCGGCCAGAAAGTTGATCTGTGCAAAGGCCAGCTCATAGCGGTCCGGGCCCTGCTGCGTCTGCCGGATGGCCAGCAGAAAGAGCGCCAGCGTGGAAAGGCTGTTGGCCCCCAGCAGCCCCAGCGCCGCCCGCTCGCCGCCTTTGGGCCGGTGCAGACTGGGGGCCTCGATGGGGAGCAGCTGGTCGGCCAGATGCTGCGCATCGGCCCGGCGGAGGCAGAGGGTCAGGGTGCGCTGTTTCGGTTCGCCCACAGGGTAGAGCGTCACCCGGCTGGCCCCGGCCAGCCGGTAATAAAACGGCCGCTCGATGGTCAGGGCTGCCAGCGAAGCGCCCCGCACCGTCCGGTCGAACCGGAACAGGAGCTTCCAGTGGAGGCAGAAGGTGCCGCTTTCATCCAAAGACCAGCTGCTCGCGTGGAGGATGACCCAGCTCAGCGCACAGACCAGCAGAAAGAGGATGAGATCCTGCCGGAGCGCTGCCTGCAGCGCAGCCCAGTTGCGCTCAAACAGCACGCGGAGGAGCGGCACCAGATAGAGCACCAGCGTTTTGCGGAGGACCCGCAGGGCGGCAAAGGGGTGCAGACGATGTTCAGTCATGGGGCGTCCTCCGCAAGGGCACAGGCCAGCGCCGCCGCCTGTGCTGCGGGCACGGCAGGCACCAGCACCCGTGCGCCGGGAGCCGAGATGACCAGCACCGTGACTCCGGCCAGCCGCAGCAGCGGCGAGCGGAACTGCTGGATGCCGGTCACGGCCCGGCGGGGCACCACCCGCCGCACCGGAAAAGCGATGCCGGCATAGATGGTCAGGGTGTGTTCCCCCAGCACGGCAGCATAGCTGCAGGCCCGCGCCCGCAGCAGGGCCGTGAGCACGGCCCAGAGCAGGCAGAAGACCGCCCCGGCGGGGATGCTCTGCCAGAAGGCGAACGGCGCAAGGAACAGCCCGGCGGCTGCTGCCCAGATGCAGAGCACCGCCCGGCCCTTGGGCGGGATGACCAGCGCCGTGCGGCGCAGCTCCCGCTCGGTCATTTGCCGCTGAGCCCCCACGCCTCGGTCAGCAGGTGGAGGGTGTCATCCTGCGTCAGGAGCAGGATGCGGTCCCACGGCAGCAGGACGGTGTTGCCGTGGGGGATGATGAGCTCGGTGTCGCGGGTGATGCTGACCAGGATGGCATCGCCGGGGATGGGGATGTCCATGATGGCCTTGCCCGCGTAGAGGAAGTTCTCCGGCAGCAGGATCTCGTTCAGGCTGGCCGTGCCGCCGCCCAGCGAGAGCAGCTGGCGGATGGTGTCGGTCTCGATCTCCCGCTCCAGGATGTGGCTCAGGTTGTCGGTGCCGCAGACCACGGTGTCCACGCCGAGGGTGTGGAGCAGTTCCCGGTTCTTGGGGTTGGAGGCACGGGCCACGGTGCGGCCGACGCCGAACTCCCGCTTCGCGATCTGGCAGGCGATGAGGTTGTCCTCATCCGAGCCGGTCACGGCCACAAAGGCGTCGCAGCTGGCCGCGTCGGCGCTGCGCAGGGTATCCATATTGATGGAATCACCGCAGATGACCGGGATGTCCAGCTGGTCGGCCAGCATCCGGCACTGCGCTTCCACCGGTTCGATGATGACAACGGAATGGTGGTTGGCCAGCAGGCTCTGGGCCAGATACCGCCCCACGCGCCCGCCGCCGGCAATACAAACTTTCATACAAAACCTCGATATTACTTAAAGTTTATCTTTTTGCCGCCGCAAAGCGGCCGGAGAGGCCTTACTTTGCCAGTGCCCGGAACACGGCCTGTTCTGTGAGGATAGTGGGGCAGATGGTCTCCAGCCCGTAGACCTTGTGGTAGAGCACTTGCAGATGCGGGTCCGAGACGCGGCAGATGACCTTTTCGCGCTGGAAGATGCTTTTGGCAATCTGTGCCGCCATCAGGTTCACCGAGTCGTCCTCGCTGACGGCGGCCACGGCGTCGCAGTTCTCGATGCCGCCCTGCTTGAGGACGTCGGGGTCGGTGGGGTCGCCCACCAGAGCCGTGCCGCCAAAGTTGTAATCGTCGAAGCTGTCCAGCCGCTTGAGCTGCTCGGAGTCCTTCTCAATCAGGGAGATGTCGTGGCCGATGTGTTCCAGGTCGCGCACCAGGGCGGCACCCACCTGGTCGCAGCCGATGACAAGAATGTTCATGGATGATACCTCGCTGTTTTCAGAACGCAGAAGATCCTGCGTCAAAATGGTCCCACAAAGGGGAAATGGAGCTGCCCCCAGTATAGCATATTTCCCGGCACAGATAAATAGAGAAGCTGTCACCGGGGCGGAACTGTAAAAATTTGAAAATTTCCGTGCGGAAGACCGCATAGTATGGTATACTGAACGGAGAGTCTGAAATCGACAAACGATCAGCGCATCGTTTTGCGCTGCACAGGAGGAACCAAATGTTTTTTGAAATATTGAAAGCCATCCTGATGGGCATCGTGGAGGGCATCACCGAGTGGCTGCCCATCTCGTCCACCGGCCATATGATCCTGGTGGAACAGCTCATCCATTTCAACGCCAGCGAAGAGTTCATGTCCATGTTCCGCGTGGTCATCCAGCTGGGTGCCATCCTTGCGGTGGTGGTGCTGTTCTGGAACAAGCTCTGGCCCTTCGGCATCCGGCACGGCCGGGTAGCGTCCAAGCCGGAAGTCTGGCAGCTCTGGTTCAAGGTGGTGGCTGCCACCCTGCCCGTGCTGGTCATCAGCCCGCTGGACGACTGGTTCGAGGCGCACTTCTACAATTACATCACCGTGGCCGCCATGCTGATCCTGTACGGCGTCCTCTTCATCGTGGTGGAGAACCGCCGCACCGCGCCCCATGTGGCCAAGCTGGAACAGATCACCTACCGGGAAGCCTTCCTCATCGGCGTGTGGCAGATGCTGGCCATCATCCCCGGCACCTCCCGCTCCGGTGCCACCATCGTGGGCGGCCTGCTGCTGGGCCTCTCTCGTGCCTGCGTGGCCGAGTTCACCTTCTATCTGGCCATCCCGGTCATGGCAGGTGCTTCGCTGCTGAAGGTGGTCAAGTTCGCCCTTTCCGGCGCAGCCATCACCGGGTCGGAGGTCGCCGTCCTCGTCACGGGCTGTGTCGTGGCTTTCGTGGTCAGCCTGGCGGCGATCCGCTTCCTGATGGATTACGTCAAGCGCCACAACTTCAAGTTCTTCGGCCTGTACCGCATCGTTCTGGGCGTCATCGTCCTGGCCGTTGCTGCGGTCAGCGCCATTGCATAAAGAAATTCTGCCCCGTATCTGTGCAGTTCGCCTGCCAGCTGCGGGGCATTTTGCGTCCACAGAATTGCACCCATCCACCGGCTGTGCTATACTGAGAAGATAAGAGAGACCCCGGCGGCGGGGAAGCGCCGCATGATTCAACCAAAACAAAAGGAGACTGCAATGGAAGGATCGACTGTTTACTTTACGGATTTCCGCTGTCCGGTGGGCACCAGTCTGACGGACAAGCTGCGCCGCCTGTGCCTTGCGGCGGGCATCAAAACTATTGATATGGACGGCAGGTTCGTTGCCATCAAGATGCACTTTGGCGAGCTGGGCAACCTGGCGTTCCTCCGCCCCAACTACGCCAAGGTGGTGGCAGACCTGTGCCGGGAGCAGGGCGGTCTGCCCTTCCTGACCGACTGCAACACGCTGTATCCGGGCAGCCGCAAGAATGCGCTGGAGCATCTGGCCTGTGCGCAGGAGAACGGCTTCTGGCCCATGACCACCGGTTGTCAGATCCTCATCGGCGACGGCCTGCGCGGCACCGATGAAGTCGAGGTGCCGGTGCCCAACGGCGAATACTGCAAGACGGCCAAGATCGGCCGCGCCATCATGGATGCGGACGTCTTCATCAGCCTGACCCACTTCAAGGGCCACGAGTCCACCGGCTTCGGCGGTGCCATCAAGAACATCGGCATGGGCTGCGGCTCCCGCGCGGGCAAGATGGAGCAGCATGCTTCCGGCCACCCGGCCGTGCAGGAGAGCCTGTGCCGCGGCTGCCACCGCTGCGCCAAGGAGTGCGGCTCCGACGCCATTGCATACAACGAGCAGAACAAGGCTGTCATCGACCAGGACAAGTGCAAGGGCTGCGGCCGCTGCATCGGTGCCTGCAACTTCGACGCCATCTATTCCCAGTGCGACAGCGCCAACGAGATGCTGGACCGCAAGATGGCCGAATACGCCGCCGCAGTCTGCTATGACCGCCCGACCTTCCACATCAGCCTTGTGCAGGACATCAGCCCCAACTGCGACTGCCACGGCGAGAACGATGCGCCCATCCTGCCGGATATCGGCATGTTCGCCTCGTTTGACCCGGTGGCGCTGGACCAGGCCTGCGTGGATGCCTGCCTTGCCGCTGCGCCGCTGCCCAACAGCCAGCTGGGCCAGAACCTTGCAAAGCCGGGCTGGAACTGCCACCACGACCACTTCAAGGATTCCAACCCGAACATCGAGTGGAAGGCAACGCTGGAACAGGCCGAAAAGATCGGCATGGGCACCCGCCGGTACACCCTGAAAAAGGTCTGAGATAACGCAAACGAGCCACGGCGTTTCGCCGTGGCTCGTTCTGTTTGCTGGACTTAATATTCGCTGGATGCCGGGACGAGGGCGTCGATGACGTCCTGCAGGGCCTGCCAGTTCTCTTCCGAGCAGTCGGGCAGCTCTTTGGCGTTCAGGCCGGCATCCTCGATGCGGCCGGTCATGCTGGACGTGTCGGTCAGCAGGGCGTTGGCGTCCTCCTTGATGAGAGGCCAGGCGTCTGCAAAGCTGTCCTGCTCATCGGTGGAGAGGCTGTCGTACCACTCGGTATAGGCGTCTTCGATGACATCGGTGGTCTGCATGGCCAGATTGCCGTTCTCGGCCCAGCTCAGCAGGGAATCCGCCGCGATGACCGACTTCAGCGAGCAGCCCGAAACGCCGGGGCCCCAGCCCAGGCAGGGCTCAAAGGCGTCCTGCGTGGAGGCGGGGGAGAAGATGGAGTTGTCGCTCTCATCCAGATTCGGGGTCAGCTTGCCGGTGTTGGCCTGTGTCGTGGAAGAAGGGATGCTCTCGCTGGAAGCAGCGGAGCTGGACGACGAAGCGGCCTCGCCGCCGTCGGTTCCGGACGAAGTGCTGCATCCGGCCAGCAGGCAGGCGAGCAGGGCTGCACACACCAGCAGGGAAAGGATACGGTTGCGGATCATAGCGTGTTCCTCCTTTTATCGGTTCCCGGTCAAAGCCGGGGGAGCTCTTGGTACAGTTCTAGTATACTGTTCCGCTGCGCGGTTGTCAATTGTCGTGTGCAGGACGAATTTCAACCCGTCCTGTGCAAATTGTACAAACTTTGACAGTAATTTTTGCCTTCGGGTAGGATTGACAATTTTTGCGCTGTCTCGTATAATTCATTCGTAAAATAAAATGGGCTGGCCGGTGCGCCATGCCGGAAAGGAGGACAAACAAGTGCAGAAATTCCTGCAAAAGCTCGAAGGAGTCTCGCAGGCGCTTCTGGACCCGCTGTCTTATCTGACGGCGGCGGGCCTGCTGCTGGTGGTGGGGGCACTGCTCACCAGCAGCCCGCTGCGCCAGCTGCTCCCGGTGCTGAACTGGACGCCGATCCGCCTTGCGGGCGGGCTGCTGTACAACAGCATGATGGCGATCGTCAACAACCTCAGCATCTTCCTCTGCGTGGGCATCGCCGCTGCGCGCACCCGCACCGAAAAGCAGGAGGCCGCACTGCTGGCCCTCATGGCCTATCTCGTCTTCCTGACGGCCAACCACACGACGCTGGAGATCCTGGGCCGACTGGCCGAGGCCGACGGCCTGACCGGCCTTGCCGCCACGGGTCAGACGAGCATCCTGGGCATCCAGGTCATGGACACGGGCGTGACGGGCGGCATCCTGCTGGGCTTTGCCGCCGCGAAGATCTTTGACCGCACCTGTGAAACGCAGTTCACCGGGCTTGTCACGCAGGTGTATTCGGGTCTGCGGTGGTCGTTCCTGTGCATCACGGCTTTTGCGGCGGCGTTCGGGATGGCGGTCTGCTTTGTCTGGCCGCCCCTGCAGGAGGGCATCCGCGCCATGACGGGCTGGATCGCAGCTTCGGGCCATGCGGGCATTTTTCTGTATGGCTTCCTCGAACGGCTGCTCATCCCCACCGGCCTGCACCATCTCATCTATATGCCGTTCCAGTTCTCGGCGCTGGGCGGTTCCATGACGGTGGGTTCGGTGACCTACACGGGAGCCTATACGGTCACGATGGCGGAATACTCCTACGGCCTGCCCCTGACCGATGACGTCGTCTGGATGTACACCGGCTTCACCAAAACGTTCGGCTATCTGGGCATCGCGGCGGCGTTCATCCTCACTGCCAATAAGGAGCGCCGGAAGCGCACGGCTGCGGCCATCCTGCCGCTGGCGGTCACGGCGTCGCTGGCGTCCATCACCGAACCGGTCGATTTCCTGTTCTGCTTCGTCTCGCCCGTGCTGTGGGTGCTCCATGCGGCCCTTGCAGGCGGCTTCATGGTCCTGCTGAATGCGCTGCAGGTCCGGGCGTTCACCTCCAACCTGCTGGGTTCGCTGGTGTTCAACCTGAGCGCCGCCCCGCAGCAGACGCATTGCGTCCCGCTGCTCTACCTGCTGGGCGTTCTGGAGATCCTGACCTACGCGGTGGTCTTTTCGGCCATCATCCGTGTGTTCGACTTGCCCACGCCCGGCCGGGCACCGGAGCGGGAAACAGCCGCGCGGCAGATCGACCCGGAAGGCATCCGGCGGCTTTTGGCGGCGCTGGGCGGGCCGGGGAACATCTGCACGGTGGACAACTGCTTCACCCGGCTGCGCATCACCGTGAAAGATCCCGACCGGCTGGATACGGCGGCGCTGCTGGCCATGCCCCATAAAGGGCTGGTGCAGGACGGCCCCTATTTGCAGCTGGTCTGCGGCTTGCAGGCAGCACAGGTGCGCCGGGCCGTGGACCGGGAGCTGGAACAGTGTGCGGCGGTCTGAGTTGCTTTTTGGAAATGCAAGGGATATAATTGGAACGAACCTCTCCGTCATCGCTGCGCGATGCCACCTCCCCTGATAGGGGAGGCATTGGCAGTCGGATGAAACTTGCTGGATACGCCAGAGGCTCCCCTATTAGGAAAGACTCCCCCGGCCGGGGGAGGTGGCGTGTAAACGCCAGAAGGGGAATGGCTGGCGGGCCGAAGGCTCGGCTGAGAGGTTGAGAATAAAAGAAACAGAAGGAGAACCCAAGATGCAGAAGTTTGAACTAGAGGGTCTGTTTGATTTTTTGAACAAAGGCGTCAGTGCCTTTCACTCTGCCGCCGCAGCAGCGGCCATTCTGGAGGCCAACGGCTATGAGGAGCGCCCCGAAAGCGCAGCCTGGGAGCTGGTGCCCGGCGGAAAATACTACACCACCCGCAACGGTTCGGCAGTGCTGGCCTGGCGGATGCCCAAAGGGGAGCTGACCGGCTGGCATGTCACGGCCAGCCACAGCGATTCCCCCACCTGGAAGATCAAGGAGCTGGACGGCGGCAAGGATGCCGTGTTTGCCCGCGCCGAGACCGAGGGCTACGGCGGCATGATCATGCCCACCTGGCTGGACCGTCCCCTGAGCGTGGCGGGCCGCATCCTTGTCCGGACGGAGAACGGCGTGAAGAGCATTCTCGTCCATCCGGACCGTGCGCTGGCCTGCATCCCGAATCTCTGCATCCACTTTGACCACGAGGTCAACAAGGGGAAGAACTACAACCCGCAGGTCGATCTGCAGCCCATCTTCGGCGCGGCTGGCACCACCCTGCGGCAGGTGCTGGCCGAGGAGGCCGGCGTCCGGGCCGAAGACATCCTCGACAGCGACCTCATGCTCTGCACCTGCGAGCAGGCTGTGCGCGTGGGCCTGAAGGGCGAGTATTTCATGTCCGGCCGCATCGACGACCTGGAGTGTGCCTACACCACTCTGTGGGGCTTTTTGCAGGGCCGCGGCGAAGAGGAAGGCCGCGGCGACATCTGGGTCATGTTCGACAACGAAGAGGTCGGTTCTTCCAGCCGTCAGGGCGCACAGGGCACCCTCATGGCCGATGTGCTGGCCCGCATCGAAGAAAAGCTGGGCGTCACCCGTGAGCAGAGCATCCGCGCCTGCACCAACAGCCTGCTGCTGAGCGCCGACAACGGCCACGCCACCCATCCCAACCACCCCGAAAAGAGCGACCCGGCCCATCCGGTCACGCTGGGCGGCGGCGTCCTGCTGAAATCCAACGCCCGCCAGACCTACACCACCAGCGGCCTGACCGGTGCGGCCTTCAGCGCCATCTGCCAGAAGGCCGGTGTGCCGGTGCAGTTCGCGTCCAACCGCGCCGATGTTCCCGGCGGCTCCACGCTGGGCAACCTGCTGGGCCACCAGATCCTGATCCCGATGGTGGACATCGGTCTGGCCCAGCTGGCGATGCACTCTTCCATGGAGACCGCCAGCTGCATCGACGCCGAGTACATGGCCAAGGCCGTGGCCGAATTCTATAACACCCCCATCTCTCAGCCGAAGGATGGCGAGTGGAAGCTGGGCCTGTGAGCCCGGTCGTCGGGCGGTTTGCCCCCAGCCCCAGCGGGCGGCTGCATCTGGGCAACCTTGCGTGCAGCCTGCTGGCCTGGCTGAGCGCCAGACATGCGGGCGGGCGCATCGTCCTCCGCATTGAGGATCTGGACGCGGAGCGCTGCCCCCGGAAATACGCAGACCTGCTGGAAGAAGACCTGGCCTGGCTGGGCCTCGTCTGGGACGAGGGCGGGAGCCGGGGCGGCCCCCATGGCCCCTATTACCAGAGCGAATGCGCAGAGATCTACACCCGCGCGTATCAGATGCTCGAAGCGCAGGGGCTGGTCTACCCCTGCTTCTGCTCCCGCGCACAGCTCCATGCGGCCAGTGCGCCCCACACCTCGGACGGCAATGTCGTTTATCCCGGCACCTGCCGGGATCTGACGCCTGCCCAGATCGCGGAAAAGCGCCGGGTCAAGGCACCGGCCTACCGGCTCAGAGTGCCCGATGAGGTCATCGCCTTCCGGGATGGCTGCATGGGCCTCCACAGCGAGAACCTGCTGCGGGACTGCGGCGACTTCTACCTTCGCCGGGCAGACGGCGTCTTCGCCTACCAGCTGGCCGTCGTTGTGGACGATGCCCGGATGGGCGTCACCGAAGTCGTGCGCGGGGCAGACCTGCTCTCCTCCACGGCGCGGCAGCTCTATCTGTACCGTCTGCTGGGCCTGACGGCCCCGCGGTTTGCCCACTGCCCGTTGCTGCTGGCCCCGGATGGGCGGCGGCTGTCCAAGCGGGACGGCGACCAGAGTCTGGAGAACCTCCGGGCAAAATACACCGCCGAAGAGATCGTGGGAAAACTGGCCTACGTCTACGGCTTGCAGGAAGAACCAGCCCCCCGCACACCGGAGAGCCTCGTGGCAGACTTTTCATGGGAAAAAGTCCCCCGGCACGACATCTGCCTGCCGGAAGGATTGTTTTAAGCAGCAAAAAAAGCACCTGCGGCGCAGGTGCTTTTTTTTTGCTGTATGAAGCTCAGGGATTCTGCAAAATGCGGTACTCGCTCCGCTCCAGCGAAGTGGCGGCGCTGTCCACTGCCATGGCCAGCAGGATGCCCATGACCACATCAATGCAGCTGTGCTGTTTGAGCAGCACGGTGGAGGCGATGATGGACAGGCACAGCACCGCAGACGCCGGGCGCATCCAGCGGCGGCGGGGCTCTTCAAAGATGCGGCTGCGGTAGTAGGCCATCATCAGAGTGACCGAGTTGAAGACGTGGATGGACGGGCAGACATTGGTGGCAGTGTCGGTGGAGTAGAGCAGGCGGACGATCCGGGCGAAGATGTCCGAACCGTAGACGCGGTAGGGGCGGAGGTCCAACCCGTTGGGGAGGATGACATAGACCGCCAGCGCGATGGTCATGCCCGCAAAGAGCGGCAGGCAGAGCCGCCAGAAGTCCGCGCGCGGGGCCTTCCACAGCAGATAGAACAGGGTGAACGGAATCCAGATGAACCACGCCAGATAGGGGATGACGGCATACTTGCAGAAGGGGATGAGGTCATCCAGATGGCAGTGGACCCAGACTTCCGGCACGGTGATGTTGACTTCGAGCCAGTGGAACACCGAGAGATAAAACACAAGATAGAACGCCATGAACCAGATGGGATGGCGGGAAAACCAGTTTCGCATGGAACACACTTCCTTTGTTTGGAGTTGGAAGGCAGAGCCTTCTTAAAGTTCTTAGCAGCGTATCATTATACGCCGGTCATTGCGCAAAAACAAGCCCTAAACAGGACAACTTCTCTAAAATATCTGTGAAAAATTTGTGCGACATGGGAATTTCAGGGAGAGAGAACGGCTCCGGAACCGCCCTCTCTGAAAGGAATACGATCCAGAACCGGATCTTCCTGCAAAAGGGTACAAAAAAACCAGCCGCTTGCGCGGCTGGCCGGGAAAACAGATATTACCAGGGGATGGCAACGACTTCGGTCTCAGCGGGGTCGAACCCGATATCGCTGGCGTGGGAAATGAAGAAAGAGCTTTCCTTTCCGGATGGAATGGGAGTCGTAAGCAGGACAAAGTCAGAAGAAACGACTTTGCCGTTCTTTTTCAGAATGACTGATACACGGGTGCGGTTGCAGGTGTATTTGCTCAGATTGCGCACCGTGCCGGAAATGACCGTATAGTTCAGCCCGGAAGTCGTGGAATGGCCCGTTACGACAGCATGAAGGTCGGAAGAACGGACATTCTCCGCAGAAGGCTGGAAGCTGGAAGCGGTCGTGCTGGGCTGTGTGTGTGCCGCACTGGCCGGAACGCCCTTCTTGCATTTGTAGGTATAGGCAAAGCGGACCGTATCGCCCGGTGCGATGGTCTGGAGCATGAAATACGTGGTCTCCTGCACATTTCCGGCAGCATCCTTCAGGGTGAGGTCGACACGTGCACGGGAAACGCTGTATGCCGTATTGGGGTTGGTCGCCCGGAAAACACAACGCGCAACGTCCTCACCGGCTGCATCGTGATAGGCACTGAACGATTCCATCACAATGGACGGCTGCAATTTCGGGGCGGAGACTCCGCCGCTGTTTGAGTCATCGGGTTCGGTGCCGGAGTTGGTGCTGCCCGAAGAAGAGCCGTTGCTGCCTTCGCTGCCGCCCGGAACATCGGGCGTCGGGCCGCAGCCGGTCAGCAGGCAGCAGAACAGTGCCAGCGTGAGCAAAAGTGCGGTCAGAGAATGTTTCATCAGAGCGCCTCCTTTTCATCCAATCGTTTCCTGCTTTCTATTCTACACGTTTTCGGGCAGGAAAGCAATCCGGAAGCACAGGCTCAGATGACTTTCTTTTCCAGCCAGCTCCCCTTGAAGAAGCGGATGGCAAAGAAGAGGGAGCGGAACAGCCAGTCCAGGAACATGCCGCCCCAGATGCTGAGCAGATTGCCCTGATGCAGGCCCAGGACCATCAGGTAGCAGAAACCCACCCGGAACACCCACATGGAGAAGACGCTGACCGTCATTGTGAAGGTGGCGTCGCCGGCGGCGCGGAGGATGTTGGGCAGGGTGAAGCTGGACGGCCAGATGAACAGCGAGATGATATTGAACCAGACCATCACCTGCAGCGCCATGGCGTTGGACTCCGGGGAGAGGTTGAACCAGGACAGGGTGATCCGGTTCAGGAAGAAGAAGGCCGACAGGTTCATGATCCAGGCACCTGCATAGGCCACCAGCAGGAAGCGGCGGGCGTAGTGTTTGGCCTGCTCTTTTTCGCCTGCACCTAGGCACTGGCCGATGACGGTGAGCACCGCCATGCCGACCGCGTTGGCCGGAACATTCAGGAAGGTGGTGATGTTGCCCGCCACGGCGTTGGCCGCAATGGCCGAGGTGCCGAGAGTGGACGTCAGGCTGGAGACTGACAACTTGCCGATCTGGAACATGCCGTTCTCGATGCCGGCCGGGATGCCCACCCGCAGGATGCGGCGGATGAGGGGCAGGTCGGGCTTCAGATCGGTCAGGTGCTCGATGCGGAGCAGACAGCCGGGCTTTTCCAGCAGGTAGATGACCGCAAAGCAGGCGATCATCCGGGAGACAAGGCTGGCCAGCGCGGCACCCATGACGCCCATCTTAAAGTAGAAGATGAGCACGGCGTTGCCGCCGATGTTCACCACGTTCATCACCAGACTGGACAGCATGCTGATCTTGCTGTTGCCCTGTGCGCGGAAGAGCGCAGCACCGGCGTTGTACACACCGATGAAGGGATAGCTCAGCGCCGAGAGCAGGAAATACGTCTCGGCGTAGCGCATGACGTCGGCGTCAATGGAGCCGAAGATGCCCCGCAGGATGCCGTGCCGCCCCACCGCGACCACGGCGGCGACCACGGCGCTGAGCGAGATCATGATGAACAGGATCTGGGCGGCGGCGGCCTTGGCGTTCTTCGGTTCCCGGTGGCCGATGTACTGGCTGGCGACGACGGCGCCGCCGGTGGCAAGCGCGCTGAGCAGCTGGATCATCAGCACGTTGAACGAGTCCACCAGGCTGACGCCCGACACGGCCGCTTCGCCGACCGAGGAGACCATCAGGGTATCGGCCAGACCGATGGTCACGCTGAGCGCCTGCTCGGCGATCAGCGGCAGCAGCAGGGCGCTGAGCTGTTTGCGGGTAAACAGCGGCTTGGTTGTTGTGGTTGTCATAGTTCCTCCTCTTGCTCTGGGATGTCATGGAACTAAGCATAACGCGGAATCGCAGGAAAATCAAGATGTTGTATCCAAGAACCTCGCAAAATTTTAAGAAACAAAGTGCCGTCGGTTCCCTTTACCCCTGCGGTGGGATGTGATAGAATGAAACTGGACTTCTGTGTGCAGCACAGAAGAAGGTAAATGAATGAACGATTCCATAGAGAGAGGAAAGATTATGCCAAAGGCAGCCCATAAAGTCGTGGTCATCGGGCACCGCAACCCGGACACCGACTCCATCTGCTCCGCCATTGCGTATGCGGAACTGAAAAACAAGACCAGCGACCTTGTCTGCGAGGCGCGCCGCGCGGGCCGGATGAACCAGGAGACTGAGTTCGTCCTGAAAAAGTTCAGCGTGACCCCGCCCCGCATGTGTACTGACGTCAACCCGAAGATCCGGGATGTGGATTACCGCGAGATGCCCGGCATCCCCGGTGCCACCAGCCTGCGCCGTGCGTGGGAGATCATGCGCGACCAGAAGATCGACACCCTGCCCATCACCAGCGCAGAAAACGATCTGGAGGGCATCATCACGGTCAAGGACATCGCGACCGCCAACATGGACGTCTTCGACACCGGCGTTCTGGCCAAGAGCCGGACCAGCTTCCGGAACATCCTCGAAACGCTGGGCGGCACCATGGTGGTGGGCGACGAGAACGCCGTCTGCACCACTGGCTACATCAAGATCGGCACCGCCACCCCCGAAATGCTGGAAAGCAATGTGGAAAAGGGCGACATCGTCATCCTGACCAACCGGTACGAGAGCCAGCTGTGCGCCATTGAGAAGGAGGCCTCCCTCCTCATCATCTGCAACGGCTCCAAGGTGGGCCACACCATCCAGCGCATTGCCGACGAAATGGGCGTCGCCATCATGACGACCCCCTACGATACCTACGCGGCCGGCAAGCTCATCAGCCAGTGCGCCCCCATCTCCTATTATATGACCCGCGAAGACATCCTGAAGTTCACCCTCGTCACGCCGGTGGCGGATGTCATGCGCGTCATGGCCAAGGTGCGCCACCGCTATTTCCCCATCCTCGATGAAGAGGGCAAATATTGCGGCATGGTCAGCCGCCGCAACATCATCGCCCTGCGCAAGCGCCGCATCATCCTGGTGGACCACAACGAGGCCACTCAGGCCGTGGAGGGCTTCGACCAGGCGGAGATCCTGGAGATCATCGACCACCACCGCATCGGCAGTCTGGAGACCAGCGGCCCGGTCTACTTCCGCAATCAGCCGGTGGGCTGCACCGCGACCATCATCACCCAGATGTACGACGAGAACGGCGTGGAGATCCCGGCCCAGACCGCCGGTCTGCTGCTGGCGGCCATCCTGTCGGATACGCTGGTCTTCCGCAGCCCCACCTGCACCCCGGTGGATGTGGCGGCGGCCAAGCGTCTGGCCCAGATCGCCGGTGTGGACATCGACGAGTTTTCCACTGAAATGTTCGAAGCCGGTGAAAAACTGGACGGCAAGACCCCCGAAGAGGTCTTTTTGCAGGACTTCAAGGTCTTCATGTGCGGCGATATCCGCTTCGGCGTGGCGCAGGGCAGCTACATGACCCGCAAAAACCTGCTGGCCGCCGAAAAATTGCTCAAACCCTACCTCGAAGAGGCCCGCAACAAGCAGAATGTGGAGGATATCTATATGCTGCTGACCGATGTGCCCAAGGAGGAGAGCGTCGTCATCTGCGAAGGCCGCTATGCCGCCGAGGTGCTGTCGGACGGTTTTGAGACCCAGCCCGCCGAAGACGGCAGCTGGACCCTGCCCGGCGTCGTCAGCCGCAAAAAGCAGTTCATCCCCGCCATGATGAGCGCATATCAGGAACTGTAAAGCCCCGAACAAACACGAAGCCCCCCGGAAGCCTGCATTCCGGGGGGCATTGTGTTGAGTGGGAGTTCAGCCTGCGATGCCTTTTTCATCTCTTTATAAGAAGCATAACACAAAATCGTGGTGAAATTGTGTAAATTCGGGATGAATTTTCACAGCCTGCGGCGGCTCGTGTGCAGATCGTTCCGGAAGATGCGCCCGGCCACCGGTTGAGAGGGCCTGTTTTTTGTGGTACAATAGAGGCGGAAATTTGCGAAAGAAAGGATCTTTTGATGCAGCTATTTGAACTGGTCTCCCCGCGTCTGTTCCGCCCGCTGGCGGGGCCGAACCGGGCGTTTTATGCCGAGCTGCTCCTGCTGCTGTGGGAGGAGTGCCGCCACACGGCGGATTACAGCATCTCCCGCGCCGAAGCCGTCTCCCGCGCGGAGGATTACTTTGCGGCTCTGGCAAAGCCGCTGGCGCTGGACGCCGACGACGCCGGAGACGAGGCCGAGCAGCCCACCCGCGACCCGCATCTGCTGGCGCTGGGCTTTCTGCTGCGGCTGCGGCGCACCGGCTGGCTGGAAGAGCAGCCCGGCAGCTATGAGGAGGAACCCTCGCTGGCCTTTGTGCCGGAGGTGACGCCTCTGCTGGAAGCGCTGGAAGAGATCCTGAACCCGCGTGTCGTCACCTATACCGGCAAGCTGTACAAGGCCTGGCAGCTGCTGCGGGGCATCGGGGAGGAGAAGAGCCCCTACGAGAATGTCCTGCGGGAGGTCGCGTCCGACCTCGAAGCGCTGAACAAGTCGCTCCGTGCGCTCAATGCCTCCATCGGCCACTACATCGACCGGCTCACCCGCAACCGCACCCCGCAGGAGGTGCTGGAGCTGTTCGACCAGTACGAGGAAAAGGTCGTTGCGGCAGCGTACCACCGGTTCAAGACCAGCGACAACCTGTTCAACTACCGCGCCTACCTCGAAGAGGGGCTGGACGACTGCGAGGCAAACTATCTGCCGCAGCTGGCGCTGGATTATGCCCGCGTGGAGCGCTGTGCGCCGAACGAGGCCGCCCCGGCGGTGCGGACCCTCATCCAGAAGCAGCGGGATGCGCTGGAAGAGATGAGCGGCCTGATGAAGCAGATCGACGCCAGCCACATCCGCTACCGCAAGCGTGCCGTGCAGCGGGCGCAGTTTCTGCTGCTGAGCGACCGCTCGGCGCAGGGCAGCGTCACGGCGCTGCTCCGCCGCTATGCCGAGGAGATCAAGACGCCGGACCAGCTGTTCGAACCGGATGACGGCCCGGTGGCAAAGCATCTGCACCTTTACCCGGTGCAGGTCTTCGGCGAAAAGCCGCTCTACCCGCCCGCCGCGCCCCGCAGCGAGGTGCCGCTCAGGCCGGTGGAGACCGGAACGCTGGACCCGGAACAGCTGCAAAAGGAGCAGCAGCTCCTGCTGGAATACGCCCGGATGGCCGTGACCGAAGAGAACGTGGCCCTGCTGGCGCAGCAGGCCCTTGCCGCCCGCAGACAGGTGGCGGCGTCCACGCTGGCCGACGAATATCCCAGCGACTTTGCCCGCATCATCGGCCTGCACACCTACTCGCAGTCGCCGCGGCGGGACTATGACATCGAACGGACCGGGAAGTGGGTCGAGCGGGGCGGCTTCCGGTTCGAAGAATTTATCCTGATGCCCCGCAAGGAGGAACCCCATGGCCGAAACGAATAAACTGCTGGAAGAGACCGCAAACTATCTGCTCAGCCACTGCTTTCTGCTGGGCGGTGTGGAGGACCAGCGGTCGAAGTATCTCTATGTGCAGGACCACCTGAACGAGGTGCGGGCCGTGTTCGCGCCGCTGGGCTATGCGGTCCTGCTCTACCCGGCTCCGCTGCAGGCGGCGGCGCTCGTCAACGAGCACGAGGGCAGCCAGGCCCGGCTGCTGAAATACGAGAGCATCCTGCTGCTGGTGCTGCGCCTGCTCTACCTGCAAAAGCGGGAGAGCCTCTCGGCCAGTGCAGACCAGGTTCTGGTCACGGTGGAGGAAGTGCAGGCCGAACTGCAAAAAATGAACCTGCCCCGGCGGCTGGACCAGCTCACGCTGGAAAAGCTGCTGCGCACCCTGCGCCGGTACAATCTGGCCCGGCCCGTGGGCCGTCTGACCGGGCTGGACAGCCGCATCGAGGTCTTCCCGACCGTGCTGCTGGCGCTGCCGGATGCCGACCTCGCCGATGCCGCTGCCGAGAGCAGCCGCACCCGGAACGAGCTGGCCCTGTACGAACGCCCGGAGGGCGAATCCAGTGCGGAGGATGAAGAATGATCGAATTAAAACGCCTGAAACTCATCAACTGGCACAACTTTGAGAACGTCACCTTCGACTGTGCCCGCCTGACCTATATGATCGGCGTCAACGCCGTGGGCAAGACCACCATCCTGGACGCCATCCGCTACTGCCTGACCACCAACCGCAATTTCAATGCCCTGGGCAATAAAAAGAGCGGCCGCACCCTGCAAGGCTCCGTCCACGCCAAGCAGCGCGGCGAGAACGCCTACCGCCGCCCCGGCCGGACGGTGGCCTATATCGGTGCTGAGTTCTGGGACAGCGCCAAGCGGACGCCCTTCGTCATCGCGGTGCGCGTCGAGTCCGAGGGGCCCATGCAGGAGCTCCACCCCGGCGACCAGACCTGGTATATCTCCGAGGATGGCATCACGCTGGAAAAGCTGCCCTTCCTCGACCCGCGCACCGGGGCCCCCAGCGCCAGAGAGGATTTCAAGCCCGCTGTGGGCCGGCTCTCCTATACCCGCAGCCCCAGCGAGGCGCGGGACCGCATCTGCCGTGCGCTGGGCATCGGCCGCGCATCCAGCCCGCTGGGCAAAAAGTTCAATGAGGTGTTCCAGATGGGCACCAGCATGGACGAGATCCCGAACTTCCGGGAATTTCTGTATCAATACATCCTGCCTCAGCCGGAACTGGATCTGGACGCGCTGCAGGGCGACCGGGTGGAGCTGGAAAACCTCCACGCCGTGCTGGCCGAGGCGCAGACCCGCGCCGCCGCGCTGGAACAGATCGTGGAATACGGCCGGGAAGCCGCATCCAGAGAGACGGACGCCCTGGTCAACCGGGGCGCGGCCCTGCTGGCCCGCGCCGAGGCCGACGCCGGAGAAGACGCCGTCTGGCAGGGGCATCTCGACGCCGGACGCCGCCAGCTGGCCGAGCGGAACGCCGCCTATGAAGCGGCCAAGAACGCCGAGGCCGAGGCCCGCCGGGCCTATCTGGCCGCCCATGGGGCAGCTTCGGCCAGCGGCGAGGGCCGTGCGCTGGACGCCATGACCGAGGAACTGGCCCGCAGAAAGACCGCACTGGATGCCGCCGCCCGGAAGGTGGCGGCGCTGGAACAGACGGCGGATGCCGTCACGAACCTGCTGACGGTGCTGGCCCGCAGCGGCTTCGGGGTCGAAAAAGCGCTCTGGCCGGTCGCTCTGACCGCGGAACAGCTGCCCGCGCTGACCGAAGCGCTGGACCGGCTCGAAAAGCCGCTGGAAGAGCAGTATTTTGCCGCGCGGCAGAACGCCGCCGACCTGGCCCGCGCACAGGAAGAAAAGCGCGCCGAGCTGGACGCGGTTTCGGGCGGCAAGTGGGTCTACCCCCACGGCGATGCCGCCACCAGAGTCCGCGATGCCGTCAACGCCGAGCTGAAGAGCCGGGGCATGACGCCGGACGCAAAAATTTTCTGTGAGCTGCTGAACGTGGCCGACGAGAGCTGGCAGGACTGCGTGGAAGCCTGCCTCGGCGACCGCCGGTTCGATATCCTCGTCCCGCCCAACCACTACGCCGCCGCCAAGAGCGCCTTTGTGGCGCTGGGCGAAACGGTCGGGCCCATCAGCCTGCTGGATACGCCGGGCATCCGCACCGCCAACCGCCGCGCGGAGACCCGCCCGGCCGACAGCCTTGCCGCTCAGGTGGAGAGCGAGAACCCGCTGGCCGCGCAGTATGCGGACACCATCCTCCGCCGCATCGTCTGCTGCGAGACGCCGGACACGCTGGAACACTTCCCGGACAGCGCCACCCGCGACCTGCTGCGCCACCATCCGTTCCGGTTGGAACGCCTGCGCCGACCCCAGCGGTATATCGGTCTGGACGCCCGCCGCGCCCGCGCCGGTGCGCTGGAAGAGGAGCTGACGGCTCTTGGTGAACGTCGCCGCGAGGCCGTGCAGGCCGAACGGTCGCTGAAAACGGCCTACGACCAGTACCAGAACATCCTGCGCGGCCGCGCACTGGAAACGCTGGCCGGCCTGTGGGAAGGCAGGGACGCCCTTGCTGCCGCCAAAGCCGACTATGCGGCACAGGCCCAGAAGCTGGCCGACTGCCGGGAGAACCCGCTGCTGCAGGAGCTGTATCGGGAAGAGGAGACCCGCGAAGCCGCCTGGGAAGCTGCCCGCAAGGCGGTGGAACAGGCAGGCGGCGATATCCGCGTCTGCGAAAAGCAGCTGGCTTCTTGCGCGGCAGAGCAGGGCCGGGCCGTGGCCGCAGCGCAGCAGAGCGCCGGGGCGGCCCAGACCTTCTTTGAAAAATATCCGCTGCTGGAGCCGCTGGCGCAGGAGCGCAAAAAGGGCCTCATGACCGGGGGCCGCACAGCCCGCGCCGCTGCCCAGGCGGCCGAAAAAGCGCAGACCAAGCTGGACGACACCCTGCAAAGCTACCTTACCGCCACGCTGGAACCGGCCCAGAAGGCGTACAACGAGCGGTACGTCTGCGATTATCCGCTGGGCCTTGCGGGCATCGAGCAGTACCGCGCCCAGCACGAGAGCCTCGTCCGCATCGACCTGGAGCGTTACGGCGCCCGTCTGGACCAGGCCCAGCGCGACTGCAAGGACCGCTTCCGGAAGGACATCCTCTTCCGGATGAAAGACGACATCTTCAACGCCCGCCGCCAGTTCCGGGAGCTGAACAAGGTGATGGAGCGGCTGACCTACGGCGAAGAGGTCTACCGCTTCGAGCTGGAACCCAGCCGCGACCCGCAGCTGGCCGCGTTCTATCAGGTCATCGTGGACAAGGGCAACCAGCAGATGACCGACACCGACTCGCTGGACAACCTCGCCGCCACGGCCGACCCCGTCTATGAGCGGCAGGTGGATGAGCTGATGGAAAAGATCATGGCCGACGTGGACGAGAACACCCGCGCCCGGCAGGAGGGCCGCAGCACCTCCGGTGCCACCCTGTCCGACTATGTGGATTACCGCACCTATCTGGACTACGACATCAAGGTCACGAACACGGTCTCCGGCCAGCAGGCGTATCTGTCCCGTGTCAGCCGCGATTCCTCCGGCGGCGAGAATCAGGCCCCGTTCTATGTGGCCATCTGCGCTTCGCTGCTGCAAATTTATCAGAAGAGCGAGAACAGCATCCGTCTGGTCCTGCTGGATGAGGCCTTCAGCAAGATGACCAGCGACCGCATCCGCCCCATGATGGAGCTGTTCCGCCGTTTGCAATTGCAGGTCCTGCTCATCTCCACCGTCGAGAAGAGCACGGCCATCCAGCCCTATTGCGACATCACCTATTCCATCGTGCGCCATGGCGACGCCAACGCCATCGCGCCGTTTTACCGGCTGACGGCCCCGCAGCCCGCGCCGGAGAAGGAGACTGAACCATGAGCGATACCCTTGCAAAATTCTGGCTGTTTGCCACCCACTGGACCAAGCTCGACACCTTTGACAACGAGGACGAGCTGAACGACGAACTGGAGCTGCTCCAGCGCCAGAGCCTGCCCACCAAGGTCCGCACGATGAAAAACAAAGAGGGGAAGGAAGAACTTGTCCTCTACGTCAAGCAGGCCGACCGCGATTATGCCCGCTACTGCACCGGCTGGCGTCCCGGCGGGATGATGTAAAAAGGAGATCTCATGCCAAAGCACCCCATCCAATTGTCCGATCACTTTACCGATTCCCGGCTGATCCGGTTCGTGCTGCCCTGCATCGGCACGATGCTGTTCACCTCCATCTACGGCATCGTGGACGGCCTGTGCGTCTCGAACTTCGTGGGTAAGACGGCCTTTGCGGCGGTCAACCTCATCATGCCGCTGCCCATGCTCATCGGCAGCGTCGGCTTTATGCTGGGCACCGGCGGCAGCGCCATCGTGGGCATCACGCTGGGCGAGGGCGATGGGAAAAAGGCGGACGAACTTTTCAGCCTCTTCCTCAGTTCGGCCCTTGCGGCGGGCATCGTGTTCAGCGCCGTTGGTCTGGTCATCCTTGAGCCGGTGGCGGAGCTGCTGGGCGCAAAGGGGGAGATGCTGGACTATGCGATGCGGTATGGCCGCATCCTGCTGGTCAGCCTGCCGACCTTTATCTTGCAGAACATGTTCCAGAGCTTCTTCGTCACGGCCGAAAAGCCCCACCTGGGCTTCGCTTTCACCGTGGGTGCGGGCTGCACCAACATGGTGCTGGACGTTGTGCTGGTGGGGGTGCTCCGCTGGGGCGTTGAGGGTGCCGCGGTCGCGACCTTCCTCAGCCAGATCGTCGGCGGCCTGCTGCCGGTGTTCTATTTCCTGGACCGGAACAACACCAGCCGCCTGCACCTGAGCCGGACGAAGTTCCATGGCCGCGTTCTGCGGAATGCCTGCATCAACGGCTCGTCGGAGCTGATGACCAACCTCTCCATGTCGCTGGTCAACATCCTCTACAATTACCAGCTCCTCCGCTTTGCGGGCGAGGACGGCGTGGCGGCTTACGGCGTCATCATGTATGCGGCCTTCCTCTTTGTGGCCGTCTTCGTGGGCTATGCCGTTGGCAGCGCCCCCATCGTCAGCTACCACTACGGTGCCCGCAATCACCGGGAGGTCCACAACCTTTATTCTATGAGCTTCCGCCTCATCGGCGTGGTGGCTGTCGTCATGACCATTGGTTCGATGTTCCTCATCCCGCATGTGGCCCGCATCTTTGTGGGCTACGATGCCGGGCTGCTGGCACTGACCACCCATGCCTTCCGGCTCTATGCGCTGAGCTTCCTCATCATGGGCTTCAACGTCTATGCGTCGTCCTTCTTTACCGCGCTGGGCGACGGTGTGACGAGCGCCCTCATCTCCTTCCTGCGCACTCTGTTGTTTCAGGTGGCGGCGGTCTTCGCACTGCCGGCGCTCATGGGGATGGATGGCATCTGGCTGGCCGTCACGGCCGCCGAGCTTGCTGCGCTGGGGGTGAGCGTGTATATGTTCGTGACAAAAGATCGGAAATTCCATTACCGTCATGTGTGACGCGCTGGGACAACGAAAGCCGCCGGGGCCCCGGCGGCTTTCGTTATCATTCAAATGTATACTCGACGAACTCGCAGTTCCGGATGCCGAAGGCGGCATACTCCTCGTTGGTCATATCGTAAAAGTAAGACCGCACCACGCGGGCGATGCCGTTGTGGGCGACCAGCAGATAGGTCTTGCTCTCGTCGGCCCGCAGCTCGTCCAGCAGGTCGTAGATGCGCTGGGCCAATTGCAGCATACTCTCGCCGCCGGAGTAGCGGTCGGCGAAGTGGGTCTTGGAGACTTTGAACTCGGCCCCATCGCGGGGCGTCCCCTCGTAGCGGCCAAAGCACTGCTCCCGCAGGCGGGGTTCCGGGCGGGCCGGGATGCCGGTGGCCTCGGCGATGGCCAGAGCGGTGTCGGCAGCGCGGGACAGGGGAGAATACAGGATCTCGTCAATGTGGACCCCGCTGTCCCGGACATGGGCCCCCAGCGCAGCGGCCTGCGCCCGGCCGCGGGCGGTCAGCGGGCTGTCGGTCATGCCGCAGATCTTGTTTTCAACGTTCCAGACGGTCTCGCCGTGGCGGGTAAAATATAAGTTGTGCATAGAGGCTCCTTCAGAGTTTGATGAGGGTATGGTGGTCGAGCCGGACGGTGTCGCCCTCGTCGATGCCAAGGCGGGCCAGCTCAGCGTCCGGGAAGGCGATGACCCGGCGCTCGCCGGTCTCGTCCTCCAATAAGACATCGCAGCAGATGGGCCGCCCTTCCGGCAGCTCCTCGCAGCCGTACAGCTGCTCGTCGATGCGCAAAACGCGGTATGTCATACGATCTTCCTCGAAAAATACAATGTTCTCGTTTTACAGATGATTCTCCAGGCAGGGGAGAACGTGGTATTCTTATTATAAAGCCACGATGCGCTGCCGTCAACTTGACAGCCCGGCGCCGGGGCTGATACAATAGGACAAAATGGTTCCACACGACGCCAAAAGGAGAGAAGAGCTTGAACATTACAGAATTGCGCTATCTGGTCGCCATCATGCAGTGGGGGTCGGTGAGCGCTGCGGCAAAGCAGCTGTATGCGGCCCAGCCCAACATCAGCAAGGCGCTGAAAAATCTGGAAGAGGAGTATCACATCCGCATCTTTGAGCGCTCCTCCACCGGCATGATCCCCACTGAGCAGGGGCGGCGGTTCATCGAGCAGGCCGAGCGGGTGCTGGAAGATGTGGACCGCCTGAGCCGGAGCGTCGAGGAAGAGCAGGAGCGCTGCGCGGAGCTGCGGGTGATGCTGCCCCATGCGACCTATGCGTCCTATGCGGCGGTGGATTATCTGGAACAGGCGGTGCATCTGGAGCGGGTGCACATCCACATCCGGGAGGGCGGCTCGATGGAGGCGCTGGATTTCGTGCTGCGGCGGGGCTATCACCTGGCGCTGCTGCGCTATGCGGTGGAGGACGATGAACACTACACCCACTACTGCGCCCGGCGGGGGCTGAAGATGGAGCCGGTGATGGACTTCGAATATCAGCTGCTCACAAACCGGGACGGCCCGCTGGCCCGGCACGAGGTGCGCGACCTGACCGAACTGAACCAGTATATGGAGATCCGGCACGACGACTTTCAGCTGCCCGGCGAGGAGGGCGGCGACGGTGTGCGCTGGCATGTGAACCAAGCCCGGCGTATCCATGTGTATGAGCGGTGCAGCCAGTTTTCGATCTTGCAGCGGCTCCCGTCTGCGTATATGTGGGCGTCACCCATGCCCCGCAAGGCGCTGGAACAGTATCATCTGGTGCTGAAGAAATGCCCGGCCCAGCGCCAGCAGATGCGGGATGTCCTGGTCTATCCGGACAAGGGTGGCCTGCGGGCGGAGGAACAGGCGTTTGTCGATCTGCTCCACAAACAGGCGGCCCAGACCATGAAATGAGAAGCCGCCGGCAAAGAAGCGGCTAAAGTTTTGGCTCCGGAATTGATAAAAATAGAGAAATGTGGCAAAGAAACGAAACCGAAAATTCGGTTTCGTTTCTTTTTTACTGGCTTTTCGACAAAAAACGGACCGGACAACGGTAAAAATTCTTAGCAGGTATATCGGATACGATATACCCCTATGCTGGAAAAATATTGTGCAGATGATGAAAAATATGTTACCATGAGGCCAGAGATTGGGAGCTGCCCGGCGGCGGAATGGGGCCGCGGACAGCACCGAAAAAAGGAGGTTTCTGGTATGATCAGTTTCTTGCTCTGTCTGGCGCTCTTGATCGTGGGCTACTTCGTCTACGGTAAGATCGTGGACAACACCTTCGGCCCGGACGACCGCGAAACTCCGGCTGTGCGCATCAACGATGGCGTGGACTATGTCGTGATGCCGCAGTGGAAATTGTTCCTCGTCCAGCTGCTGAACATCGCGGGCCTCGGCCCCATCTTCGGCGCCATGCAGGGCGCTCTGTGGGGGCCGGTGGTCTTCCTGTGGATCACCTTCGGCACGATCTTTGCGGGCGGTGTCCATGACTACTTCTCCGGCATGATGAGCGAGCGCAACGACGGCGCTTCCATCGCCGAGATCACCGGCAAATACCTTGGCCCGGTGATGCAGAACGTGATGCGTGTCTTCTCCGTGGTTCTGCTCATCATGGTGGGCACGGTGTTTGCGGTCGGCCCTGCGGGCCTGATCGTGGAGCTGTGCAGCCAGAGCGGTGCATCCGGCGTGTTCACTTCGCTGCTGTTCTGGCTCATCATCATTCTAGTGTATTACTTCATCGCGACCTTTATCTCCATTGACGCGGTTATCGGCAAGATCTACCCCATCTTCGGCATCTGCCTCATCATCATGGCCATCGGCGTCATCTTCGGTATCTTTACCAACCCTGCCTATACCATCCCGGAGATCTGGGATCACTTCGGCAGCATGCACCCGTCGGGCACCCCGATCTGGAGCTTCATGTTCATCACGGTCGCCTGCGGCGCGATTTCCGGCTTCCACTCCACCCAGTCACCTCTGATGGCGCGCTGCATGAAGAGCGAGAAGCAAGGCCACTTCGTTTTCTACGGTGCCATGGTCTGTGAGGGCGTCATCGCTCTGATCTGGGCCGCAGCCGGCTGCTCTCTGTACGAAGTCACCGGCGGCCTGAACACCGGTCTGGCACAGGCGCTGGCCATGGGCCAGTCCAAGGCCATCTACGATGTCTGCTCCAAGACCATGGGCGGCGTGGGCATTGCGCTGGCCATGGTGGGCGTTGTCGTCTGCCCCATCACTTCTGGTGATACCGCCTTCCGTTCCGCGCGTCTGACGCTGGCCGACTGGTTCAAGATCGACCAGGACGGCTACGCGAACCGCCTGAAGCTCTGCATCCCCGTTCTGGGCGTGGGTGCGTTCCTGGGCATCGGCAATGCGCTGGGCTTCATCAACTACACGGTCATCTGGCGTTACTTCAGCTGGACCAACCAGACGCTGGCCATGATCGTCCTGTGGGCCGCTTCCATGTACCTGTTCAAGGAGAAGAAGAACTACTGGATCACGGCGGTGCCTGCAACGTTCATGAGCGCTGTGTCCTGTACCTACTTCGTGCTGGCTCCGGAGTGCCTGGGCGGCCTGCTGAACAGCAAGACCGCTGAGGGTGCCACCATCTACAATACGGCGGTCGCATACCCCGTGGGCATCCTCTTTGCCGCTGCAATGCTGGCCCTGTTTATCCACGCCACCAAAAAGGCTGGCGTCAGGAAGGCCGCATGATCCGATGAGATCCTGAGTTCCTCTTCTAATATTTGCCCATTCACAGAAGACCGGCCGCCGGGAAGTCCCCGGACGGCCGGTCTTCGTTTGCAACGGGAGAAACCCGGCTGAATAACACGAAAAAAACACTGAAAATCGCGCAAAAATTGCAGGCGTGGTCAAACTGCACAAAAAACAGGCGGAAAGTTTGGGAGCTGCAACTTTCGTCGGTCAAAATCGCACAGAGAACGTTTTCGGCAGAGAAAATTTACCGAGGAGACGCTAAAAATCTTTGCCGAAAGAAACGCCGGGAGCCCCACCATATACTTTTTGATATGAGGGCTATGCGGGAAAGATATTGTTCGAGTTATGAAAAATGTGTTAACATGAAGCCAGACATGGACCACGCACGGCAGAATGGGGCCGTGGGCGTGGATCTGAAAAAGGAGGTTTCTGGTATGATTAGTTTCTTACTCTGTCTGGCGCTCCTGATCGTAGGCTATTTTGTCTATGGCAAGATCGTGGACAACACGTTTGGACCGGACGACCGTGAAACTCCCGCTGTGCGCATCAACGATGGCGTTGACTACGTCGTGATGCCGCAGTGGAAGCTGTTCCTCGTCCAGCTGCTGAACATTGCGGGCCTCGGCCCCATCTTTGGTGCACTGCAGGGTGCTCTGTGGGGCCCTGTGGTGTTCCTGTGGATCACCTTCGGCACCATCTTTGCAGGCGGCGTCCACGACTACTTCTCCGGTATGATGAGCGAGCGCAACGAAGGCGCTTCCATCGCAGAAGTTACCGGCAAGTATCTGGGACCTGTGATGCAGAACATCATGCGTGTGTTCTCTGTCGTGCTGCTGATCATGGTGGGCACGGTGTTCGCAGTCGGCCCTGCTGGCCTGATCGTGACCCTGTGCAAGAACAGCGGGATGAGCGGTGTGCTCACCACCACCCTGTTCTGGCTGATCATCATCTTGGTCTATTACTTCATCGCGACCTTTATCTCCATTGATGCCATCATCGGCAAGATCTACCCGGTCTTCGGCATCTGCCTGATCATCATGGCAGTGGGCGTTATCTTCGGCATCTTCACCAACCCCGCCTACACCATCCCCGAACTGTGGGATCACTTCGGCAGCATGCACCCGTCGGGCACCCCGATCTGGAGCTTCATGTTCATCACGGTCGCCTGCGGCGCTATTTCCGGCTTCCACTCCACCCAGTCGCCTCTGATGGCGCGCTGCATGAAGAGTGAGAAGCAGGGCCACTTCGTCTTCTACGGCGCAATGGTCTGCGAAGGCATCATCGCTTTGATCTGGGCTGCTGCCGGCTGCTCTCTGTACGAAGTCACCGGTGGTCTGAACACCGGTCTGGCTGCTGCTCTGGCCGAAGGCCAGTCCGCCGCCATCTACGACGTCTGCTCCAAGACCATGGGCGGTGTCGGCATTGCCCTGGCAATGATCGGCGTCGTCATCTGCCCCATCACCTCTGGTGATACCGCGTTCCGTTCCGCTCGTCTGACTCTGGCCGACTGGCTGAAGCTGGATCAGGACAGCTACGGAAACCGCCTGAAGCTCTGCATCCCCGTTCTGGGTGTCGGCGCCTTCCTGGGCATCGGCAACGCGCTGGGCTTCATCAACTACACGGTCATCTGGCGTTACTTCAGCTGGACCAACCAGACGCTGGCCATGATCGTCCTGTGGGCCGCTTCCATGTACCTGTTCAAGGAGAAGAAGAACTACTGGATCACCGCTGTGCCCGCTACCTTCATGAGCGCCGTGTCCTGCACCTACTTCGTGCTGGCTCCGGAGTGCCTGGGCGGCCTGCTGAACAGCAAGACTGCTGAGGGTGCCACCATCTACAATACGGCAATCGCATACCCTGTGGGCATCGTCTTCGCCGTTGCAATGCTGGCCCTGTTTATCCATGCTACCAAGAAGCACACGGAGAAGAAAGCCGCATAACCCATTCAAGGCGGCATAACCCCCTGTGATCTCAAGACCGGCCGCTGCCCACACCAGCGGCCGGTCTTGCTTTTGGCTAAGAGTGGAAAAGACTCTTGCATTTTGCGAAAAACAGTGGGACAATGGGTACAAACAAAACGTAAAAGAGGGATACACTATGCTGTTCAAACCTGCACAACTGGGTCTGGCAAAACTCGGCGCTGCCGAGCTGGAAGCAGACAAAAAAGCCTGCAAAAAGATCGGCCCCTGCGGCGTCGGCAAAAAGGCGCTGTACCTCAACAGCTTTTACATCGACCGCTGCTATTATCTGCCTTACGGCAGCATCACCCGCGCGTTCAAACGGGTCGCCATGAGCCAGGGCGGCTTTACCGGCAAAGGGATGTTTGCCTCCATGGCCTATCTGGTGGTGGAGTACGACGGCGGCAAGCAGAAGCAGTGCAACTTCAAGGATGAGCGGGACGTGGACGCCCTGCTGGACGTTCTGGCCAAAGAGCAGCCGCAGATCAAGCGGCTGAGCGCGGCAGGCGAGCAGACCGTGCAGAAGAAGGAGGCCGAAAAGGCCGCCCGCAAGCTGCCGGAGCTGACGAAAGACGCCGAGCACAGCCTGACGGTGCTGCGCCGGGCAAAAGAGTATCTGGAAGCCAATCCAGAGATCTCGGATGAGCTGAGCGCCGCCGAGCGCCGCAAGCGCGCCCAACTGCAGAGCAAGCCGGTGTACCGCTATGTCGCATTGGCCATCTTCCTGTTCGGCCTTGTGGCCGCGGCCTACGGCCTCTATGCCATCACGAACCATGTGGGTAATTACGGCATCTACTTTGCGCTGTTCGGCTTTGCGGCCATCTTCCTCTTTTCCGGCTACAACATGCTGCCTACCGCCCGCAACAACCACAGCGCCATCATGAAGCGGGCCGACCGGGCCGAGCAGGCCGCAGCAGACTATGTGAAGCGCTACCCGAACGGTGCGTTCCCGGTGCCGAGCTATTACGCACACCCGACCGTCCTCAAGCAGATGATGGACGCCATCGAAGAGGGCCGCGCCGTCACCGTGCCGGAGGCGCTGGAGGCCGTCAAGGCCCGCCTGAAGGCGCTGAACGCCGACGTTCAGGTCGAGCAGGAGGAGTACGACGAGGTCGTCCTCATCAAGGCGATGTTCCTGAACCACCAATACGCATAAGAGAACCAACGAAAGCTCCTCGTTTCCGGGGAGCTTTTGTTGTGCCAAACTTCGGTCTGGATACGCCCGCGCTGCTGGCCCGCAATTACGAGGACTATCAGCGGGTGCTGGCGGGAGAAGTAAAGGTATAACGAACCATAAAAAGGCAGATGCCGCATCGAACGGCATCTGCCTTTTCTTATGTCTGAACGGTTTACAGCGACGCAAGGACTGGCTCCCGGAAAATTTTCATGGCCTGCTTGTAGCAGTGGACGAAGTAGACGATCTCCGCCAGAGCGGTCAGTATCCAGGAGCAGGGGTAGAGCAGATAAAGCGAGGGGATGGTGTGGAAGTGGGCAAAGATGGTGTACACCCAGATGACGCGGAAGACGCAGGAGCCCAGGATGACGATGACGGTGGGCACGACGGTCTTGCCCAGGCCGCGGGAGGCGGCGATGGTGCAGTCCATAAAGGCCGAGATGCAGTAGGCCAGGCCCATGACGCCCACACGCTTCATGCCGGCGTCGATGACGGCAGGCTCGGTGGTGAAGAGGGCCAGAAACTCGCGGCCGAACACGAACAGGCTGCCGCCCAGCAGCAGGCCCACGCCAAAGGAATAGCCCAGCGCGATGAAGTAGCTCTTCTTCACGCGGTCGGGCTTGCCTGCGCCGTAGTTCTGGCTCATGAAGCTGGCACAAGCCATGTAGAAGGCGGCCATGCAGTCGTAGATGAGGTTGTCGGCGTTGGCGGCGGCGGAGTTGCCCTTGACCATGAGGGAGTCGAAGGAGTTGACGCCTGCCTGGATGAAGAGGTTGGCGATGGCGAAGACGGCGTTCTGGAACCCGGCGGGCAGGCCCAGCGCCAGAATGCTTCGGGTCATGTCCGGGTCGAGCCGGGCTTCCCGGAAATGCAGGGCGTAGCAGTCCTGCACCTGAGTCAGCGCGTGGAGGATGAGCCCGGCGGAAACGCATTGCGAAATGGCGCTGGCCAGCGCCACGCCCATGACATCCAGCTTGCAGACGATGACGAAGAAGAGGTTGAGCAGGATGTTCAGCACACCCGCGATGCTCAGGAAGTACAGCGGCTTTTTGGTGTCGCCGATGGCGCTGAAGATGGCGTTGCCAAAGTTGTAGAGCGCCAGCGCGGGCATACCGAGGAAGTAGACCCGCAGGTAGAGGATGGCACCGGGCAGCAGGTCTTCCTTGGTGTTCAGCAGCCGCAGCAGGGAGGGGGAGCCCAGCAGGCCCACGAACAGCAGCACCACACCGGCGATGAGGCTGACCACCAGCGCCGAGTGAACGGTGCGGCGGACGTCATCGGTGTGCCTGGCCCCATAGAAGCGGGCCACCAGCACGTTGATGCCGTTGCTCAGGCCGATGAGAAAACCGGTGAACAAGGTGACGAAGATGCTCGTGGAGCCCACCGCACCCAGCGCCGTGGAACCGGCGAACCGGCCCACGACCGCGACGTCCGACATGTTGAACAGCACCTGCAGCAGGTTGGACAGTGCCAGCGGCAGGCTGACCAGAAGGATCTGCTTGGCCAGAGGGCCTTCCGTCAGCGATTTGGTGTTTGACTTCATAGCTTGATGATTCCTTTTCCTGATCCGAAACTGTGCCCGCGCACACCGGGGCACAAGCTCTATTATAAGGCCCGGCGGCGCTTTTGCAAGATGGAAAACCCAAAAAGCAGAGGTGAATTTTTTACGCGCCGCCCGATGATTTTTCAGAAGGATGCTCCGGATGCAGAAATTGGGCCGACAAGGGCGAAGATTTCTATTTGCAATTTCTGTCCGGCTGTGCTATACTACCTTATACTGAATCCATTCAGAAGATGTGCGATCGTAGCTCAGCTGGATAGAGCGTTCGGCTCCGACCCGGAAGGCCAGAGGTTCGAATCCTCCCGGTCGCATAAAATCCCCAGTACACTTTCGTGTGCTGGGGATTTTTATTTGCGGCCGGGAGGATTCGAACAGCACGGCCCCGCCGCAGATTTACCCTTTCCGGTTTTTCTGCCAGATGCGGTACAAGCCATCGGTGATGAGGGTCTCGCGGTAGAGAATGTTCGTGTGGCAGGCTTCGCGGATGGTGCGGGGCAGATTGCCGGTGGCGTAGAATTTGAGCTCCGGGCCGAGTTCGGCGCGGAAGCGCTCAGCCAGTCCGTCCAGCAGGCTGGCGGTGCCCAGCACGAAACCGTTCTGCAGGCAGGCGGCGGTGTTCTTGCCCAGAATGGAGGCTGAAGCCGGTGCCGAAAGGTCGATCTGAGGCAGCTGGGCGGTCTTCTGGACCAGCGCTGCCTGCGACAGCTGCGGGCCGGGCAGGATGATGCCGCCCACAAGCTCCTGCTTTTCGTTCACGGCCATGATGGAGATGGCTGTGTCGGCGGAGATGACGGCCAGCGGGCCGGGCGTCTCGGCCAGCGCGGCAACGGCACCGCATAAAAGCTCTGCACCCAGCTGGGCCGGATTGTCCAGCCGCAGCTTGATGCCGCTCTTCAGGCCCGGCCCAACGGTCAGAAAGCGGGCGGAGCAGAGCATCCGCAGCGCCGCCAGGACGCGGCCCGTCAGCGCGGGCACGACACTGCCCAGAATGCCTCCCTCGATGCGCTCGGTCTGGACGCGGTACAGAGAGAGCAGATTCAGCAGATTCATGGCATATTCGTCAATGGTCGCTGCTGCGTCGGAGTGCAGACGCCCGCTGAATTGCAGGGCGTCGTGTTCGTATCCGGCGATGGTGATGTGTGTGTTGCCGATGTTGACCGTCAGGATCATGGTCGGGGGCCTCCTCTGCCTCTATAATGTAATTATATAATATAACAGTGCCCGCAAAACTGCAAGCTCCCCTTGGAAAAGGGGAGCCGGGACGGCCGTGGCCGTCCCGGAGGGGTTCGACTTCCTGCCCGAACGCAGCAATTTGAAGTTTTTTGAAAAAACTTGTAAAAAAGTGTTGACATCCACCCCGGTGTATGGTATTATACTTGAGCGCCAAGCGCTGAGACAAAAGAATGACTTCCGAAGTTCCAGCTGAGAAGCGAGAGAAAAGAACCAATAGACGCCGAAAGATTCCAGTCAGTTCTGAGAAATCGGAAGCGGACCAAGTTCCAAACGTTCGAAACGCTTCGAAAAAAGTGCTTGACAAAAAATCACTTCTGTGATAAAATAATCAAGTCGTCAGCCGGTTGGCTGAGGCGCACAGGACCTTGAAAATTGAACAATATCGAAAAACTTGTAACGGAACCTATTTTCGTGTTGGAAAAACACGGTAAACAATTCCAAACAAAGTAATTCACACAGGACGCAAGCGATTGCGTGCTGAGCGAAAAAGATTTAACACTTTT
>OGJG01000207.1_pt1 | contig 46735 bp, 30 predicted proteins | sample 1572011 | NCBI WGS metagenome assembly OGJG01 (sample SAMEA2582115, study PRJEB24529) | metagenome | biome: Human gut stool | place: China | collected 2011
TGCGTAAGCAACTCCGAAGGAATCCTCTGATTTTTCAATCAGGGGAGGACGTCAACATTCCGGCGGATCCTCGTTTTCGCACGCCAGACGCTCGTCAATACCTGATAGACAAAGATCCAGCGCGATAAAGAGACAGCAAAGCGTATCAACCCGAATATCGACTTTGCCGCGTTCGAAGTCGGACACCAGACGCTGCGTTACGCCTGCTTTTTGTGCAAGCTCGCTTTGCGTCATGCCCTTTCACGGCGTTTGGCTTTGAGCCACACCGAGACAGCCGGCGGAGTGCGCAGCATCATTGTCGTTCTGCTGGAAATTTCCATGGAAAACATACCTGATTCAGTATATTTTTATGTTATACCGAAACAGGTATTTAATAGCTTCACGCTTTGCCACTAATGCGACTCGTGGACCGGCTCGCCCACTCTGTGTCCCGCCTGTTCACCCAACAGCCATTTGCCTGTTCTGAGTTTCACGGCAAGAAGACTCAGGAGAGACAATCCAACGATAGCTGCACCGACATAGGCTACCGGCATGAATCCCGCCGCTTCGGAAACACGACTGCCGATGAAAGCGCCTCCTCCAATGCCGACATTGAAAATACCCGAATATAGAGATGCAGCCACGTCAGCCGCATCGGGAGCGACCGTAAGCAACACCGTCTGAAACGCCAAACAAACGGCCGTCATCGCAGCACCCCAGCAAACGATCAACATCGTCAGGCTCACTGTATTGGCGGCACTCACAACAAGCAAAGCCAACGACGCGCAGACAATCACCATGGCGCCCAGAAGCGTCGTCTCACAATGCTTGTCCACCGTTTTGGAGGCAACGACGGTTCCGATGATGCCCGCAATGCCGAAGACAAAAAGCATCGTGACGATCATGCCTTCGTCCAAACCGCCCGCAGTCGCCAAAATCGGGTTGAGGTACGAATAGGCCGTAAATTGCCCGAGTACCGTCACCACCGTCAGGAGATAGAGCTGCTGCAGACCCGGGCGCTTCAAGATCACAGGCAGACTCTTCAACGACCCTGCGTGTGTGGCTTCACAAACCGGCAGCACGAAGAAAATCGCCACGAACACCAAGGCCGAGCCGATGCCGATAATGAAAAACGACATATGCCATCCAAAGAGATGGCCAAGGTTGGTACCGATCGGAACACCCAACACTGTCGCCACAATCGTGCCGCCCATCACGGCGGCCAACCCAACAGCGCGCTTGCCGTGCGGAGCCACACGGGCGGCAAGCGGCGTCATGATCGACCAGAAGATCGAGTGCGTGAGCGCCACGCCGACACGGGCGGCAAAAAGTGTTTCAAAGCTCTCGACCCAGGGCACCACGAAGTGACAAAGCGAAAAGACAAAGAGCAAAACCAACAGCAGTTTGCGCCGTTCAAATCGAGCCGTAACGATTGTGAGCGGCAGCGACATGACGGCCACCACAAACGCGTAACCCGTCAAAATAAGTCCGGTAAAGGGCACGGTCTCATGGAGACTCTTGGCAATGTCGGGGAGTAACCCCACGGGCAGGAATTCGCTCGTGTTGAAAACAAAGGCGGCAAAGGCAAGCGCAATGATCGGAAGCCAGGCGCGAAAGCCCGTTTTGTGCAAGACCGGTGACGACATAATTAACAAAAAATGCTGTTCAATAGACGCGAAAAGGCTGCAGAACACTGAAAAATTCTGCAGCTCTTTTCAGAATAAAAAACGATCGGGTGCGCCTTCAGAGTGCGGCGAAGTTTTCCTTTAACGTAGCTTCAAAACGGGCGAAGTCTTCTGCGTGCGTCGGATTCTTGATCACGTCGTTGGCCATGAAGGTCTTACCGATATTCTTCATGCCGATGAACTGGAAAGCCTTGTGCACGGGCAGCAACACGGCATCAATGCCGACGCCGCCGAAAAATTCCTTGGGATCGACAAAAGCGTTTAACGGCGCATTCCACGTGATGGAAAGCATGTACTTCTTGTCGGTGAGCACACCGCCGCGACCGTAGTTATGCGCTGGATCGGTACGGGTGCGTCCGTCGCCGCCCACGGAAAGACCGGCGCAAAACACTTCGTCGATATATTGCTTGACTTGCCAAGGCGTTCCCATCCACCAAGCGGCAAAGGTCAGAATCACCGCATCGGCTGCCTTGAACTTATCGGCTTCCTCCGCCGCTTTCCATTCGGCATCCACGCGCGTGATCACCGCGTCGTGCCCCATGGCAGTCAACGTTTTTTGCGCAAGTTCCGCATAGCTGTGATTGAGCGTGCCGCCCACACCGTGAAACGGCACACCGCCGTCAACGATCAGAATTTTTGCCATTTTTGGCTCCCTGTTTTGTTCTCTTAGCCGGAGAAGTCTCCGAACACAATGCGTTTCAATTGCGCGAGCAACCCCGAAAACGTTCCGTCGGATCGTTTTTCCGCACCGGACAAACGGCGTCGACGCACGGTTTCGGTGAGTACGCCCACCACAGTGGCGTCTTCCGGGCTCACCAATCCGATGCTCGCATCGCTTTGCATCAGCGGCATTCCCACCCGTACGGGCAATCCCAGGATGTGGTGCGCCAGTTCGGCAATTCCCGGCATGCGCGCCACGCCGCCCGTCAGAACGATGCCCGCCGAAGCCCTCAAGTTCCAACCGTCGGGACTGAGATACGTGCGGGCAATAACTTTAAACATTTCCGTGAGCCGCGACTCAACGGTCATCACAATTTTTTCGCACGAGCAGGAATCGGGCTCGCCGGTCGACTCTCTCATGTAACGTACCGTTTCATAAGCGTCTTCCTGACGCAACGGCCAGTGTCCGTAAGTGAGCTTGATGTCTTCGGCGTCGCTCATGTTGCAGCCGAGCACCGCCGCAATGTCGCGCTGAATAGTATTGCCGCCCATGGCCGCAACGGCCGTGAATTCCACTTGCCCCTTTTCCCAGCAGGAGATGTCCGTGGTGCCCGCGCCGATATCGAGCACCACGACGCCGAGCTCTTTGTCCGTGGGCGTGAGAACACCCGCGGCACTTGCCCAGGGCTGCAGTACCAGACCTTCGATATCCAGTCCCGCACGACGGATGCACTTCACCAGATTTTGCACAACACTGTCCGAACCGATCGCCAGATGCACGTGCGCCTTGATGACGCTTCCCACCATGCCGATCGGATCATCGATCATCACGTCGTCGTTGTCTAGCGTATAGCCCTTGACGACGTGCGAAACCAGGCGATCATCCTGACTCTGCCCTTCTACCTTGGGGTCAAAGGCCATCGCCAAACGCGTGACGCGCTTGACGGCCGCGCTGTCGACTTCGGCGTCGGGCAACACCAATTGCCCTACCTTATTAATGCTGTGCAGATGTTTGCCCGTCAAGGCCACCGAAACCGTGGTCACCTTGCGCCGCGATGTTTGTTCGGCTTCGGCTATGGCCGCACGGATCGATTCCACGGCAAGCTCCACGTCCTGCACACTGCCGTGCTGAATACCGAGCGAAGGCACCTTGCCGAAGCCCAATAGCGTTAACTCTCCCCCCTCGGAAGCGTCGGCCACGGCCACGGCAATCTTTTCCGACCCGATGTCAAGCGCGGCAACGGTTGAACTTTGCTGTACGGTTTCCATTTCGTTATTGGCCTCGAGCTTTCGAAGAACGGGAACGGTTTTTGGTCGACTTGCCGGCAGGTTCGCTTTGCGCAGCAGCGTAGGCTTGCGGCGGCAGTTGTGCGGCAAAAGCGTTTTTATAGCGCGCGTCAATGCGTTCCGGATAAGCCTTGAGCATCGCCACAACGCGATCCATGCTGTCCAACACCTGTCGCAGACGGTTGATCGGTCCGCCTTGCGTCAATGCGCGGCCGAGTTCAATTTCCATCGAATCAAACCGGGAGGACTCAAGCACCACCGACCAACTGCCTCTGAAGGTTACCTTAACGGCTTTGACACGTGCGTCAATACGCCTGGCCTCTTCATTAAAGCGCGGCAAATAGCGTACGGCCTGTTCGGCGTACTGAGGATCGCCGGAGAACGCCGGCAATTGCAAAAGACGCTCGATGGGCTCGTCGTTACTGACGTACAAAACACCGTCTTCGCTCACCAGACGACCGTCCTCCCAAATCGCCACCGACTGATGCCGCTTGACCTCAATATAAAGTGAATCAGGCCACAGACGAGACACGTAGGCCGACTTAATCCAGGTGATCCCCTCAACGGCACGCTTTACCGCACCGATATCGGCGGTAAAAATATTTCCCGACAAGGCCTCTTCAACCGTACGGGTCACTTCCTGCAAGCCGCTCGCTTCCACCGGACCTCGCACTTCAATGGTCTTGATTTCCAGAAACGGCGAATGCAGAACACCCCAGACGAGGACTCCCACCACGGCGAGAACCGCAGCCAAGCCGCCAATGCGAACAAGCGATCGGGCCAGCTTCACGCGCCGCCCTCCCGATTAACGGCGAGCCGCGCCGTCGAGCGCGGCATGCGCGGCCAGCCACAGGCAAAGCTTCTGATAATCCATCCCGACGGCACGCGCAGCCATCGGCACGAGGCTGTGCGGCGTCATGCCGGGGCTTGAATTGAATTCCAGCAAAATAAAACTGCCGTCGTCGCGCATCATCGCATCGATACGCCCCCAGCCACGCGCTCCGATTGCCGCAAAGGCCGCTTCGCAAGCAGAAAGCACCTTGTTTGTCACGTCGGCGTCAAGTTGTGCCGGGCACTCGTATTTAACAACGTCACCGAAATACTTGTTCTGATAGTCGTAATTGCCTTCGGGCGCCTTGATTTCGATGATCGGCAAAGCCTTGCCGCCCAGCACGGCAATCGTGAGTTCCCGCCCGAACCAACGCTCTTCGACGAGCACCTTGGCATCGAATCGAAGCGCCTCGGTCAGCGCCTGCCGGACTTCGTCAACCGTCGCACCCTTGAGCTTAAAAACCCCCACCGATGAGCCTTCGCCCGAGGGTTTCACAACAATGTCGCCCCCGAGTGTGTCCAGAATCTCCTGAGCCTGATCGGCGCTCGTAGCCACAAACCCTTTGGCAACGGAGATGCCCGACTGCGCCCAGACGCGGCGCGTCGTGTCCTTGTCCATCGTAAGCGCACTGGCACGCACACCTGCCCCCGTGTACGGGATTTGCAGGTATTCCAAAACACCCTGCACGCAGCCGTCTTCACCGAAGCGTCCGTGCAGCGAAATCACCGCTCGATCGTACTGTCCGCGCAGCGTCATGAGGTCGGTCTCAGCCGGATCAACTTTATGTGCGTCGCATCCTGCCTCCTGCAGGGCCTTGAGCACGCCCGAGCCACTTGAAAGCGACACCTTGCGTTCACTGCTAAAGCCCCCCATCAACACCGCAATGCGCCCCAAGGACTTGGGATCAATCGTTGCTGCGAAATCCATTCTTTTCTTTCCTTTGCATTAGATGATTTTGCCCGAAAGCACCTGCGGCACGCGCGCCACGTTGCCCGCCCCCATCGTGAGCACCACGTCTCCGTCCTCGACGATTGATCGGACGGCCTGCGGCATTTCCGAGGCGCTGTCGCAAAAGACCAAACCGTCACAACCGTTCAAACGCAACACGCGCGCAAGGTCGCGTCCGCCTGCGCCCGGAATGGGATCTTCACCGGCGGGATAAACGTCGGCAAGCACCAAACGGTCCACCTGCGAGAGCACCTTGATGAAGTCTTCAAAACAGTCACGGGTGCGCGTGTAGCGATGCGGCTGGAAAGCCAACACCAAACGCTTTCCGGGCCAAGCACCGCGTGCGGCGGCAATCGTCGCGGCCATCTCGTGCGGGTGATGGCCGTAGTCGTCGACAAGCGTAAACGTGCCCTTTTCCGGGTGTTCGGAATCAATCGGCACTTCGCCGTACTGAGCAAAGCGACGGCCCACGCCCGTGAATTCCGCAAGCGCACGCACAATGGCTTCGTCACTTACGCCCACGAGCGTGGCAATGGCCACAGCTGCCAACGAATTGACGACATTGTGCATGCCGGGCAAATTCAGAACCACAGGCAAGGGTTCATGGCCTTGTCGCAAAATCGTATAGCGCATGCGAGTACCTTCGCTTCGCACGTCAATGGCGCGCACTTCGGCTTCCGGATTCAGACCGTAGGCCACCACGCGGCGGCTGATCATCGGCACGATCGATGCGACATTCTTGTCATCGGTGCAAAGCACGGCAACACCGTAAAACGGCAAACGGCCGATAAAGTCAATGAAGGCCTTTTTAAGCCGCACGAAATCGTGCCCGTAGGTATCCATGTGATCCTGGTCGATGTTGGTGACCGCGGCAATCACGGGCGACAAATTCAGAAAACTCGCGTCCGACTCGTCGGCTTCGGCCACAATGTACTCACCCGTGCCCAGTTTGGCGTTGGCGCCGGAACTGTTCAAGCGTCCGCCGATCACGTAAGTGGGATCGAGCCCTCCGGCGGCAAGCATTGCGGTGGTAAGCGACGTCGTCGTGGTTTTTCCGTGCGTACCCGCAATCGCGATACCGCGGCGCAACCGCATGAGTTCGGCAAGCATCACCGCTCGCGGCACCACGGGAATATTGGCCCGGCGCGCCGCCTGCACTTCGGGATTGCCTTCGTGTACGGCCGAAGAAACCACCAGGCAGTCGGCCCCGTCAATGTTTTCCTTGCAATGCCCCTGATAAATCGTGGCGCCCAAATGCTGCAGACGTTCCGTCACGGGACTTTGCGACAAATCCGAACCGCTGACCGTATAACCGAGATTCAAAAGCACTTCGGCAATGCCGCACATGCCCGTGCCGCCGATGCCCACGAAGTGAATGTGCTTGACTACAAACTTCATTTTTCTTTTCTCCGGAAGGCTTTATCGGGCTGCTTCTTCGATCATGTCGCACACGGCGTTGACGGCGTTGGCGCGCGCCAGGCTTCTGGCGTTGTGCGCGAGCTGCAGAATACGGTCGCGCTTTAAGCCCATCAATACGCCAAAGAGATGTTCCTTGGTAAGCTGCGACTGCTCAAGCAAGACGGCCGCGTCGTGACCGGCCATGTAGCGAGCGTTGCCGAGCTGGTGCTGCGTAGTCTTCACGACAAAGGGCACCAAAATGGAAGCAACGCCAGCGGCACAGATTTCACTCACGGTCATGGCGCCCGAGCGGCAGATCACCACGTCGCTTTCACGGTAGGCCTTACCCATATCGTGAATGAATTCCACGACCTCGGCTTGGATACCCAGCTGTTCGTAGCGCGCCTTGACAGCTTCGACATTGCCCTTACCGGTCTGATGCAACACGATCGGGCGCTTGTCTTCGTCAAACATCGCCAATGCCTCGGGCACCGTTTCATTCAAAACCTTGGCGCCGAGACTGCCGCCGAATACCAAGAGCTTCATCGGGCCGGTACGTTCGCTTAGGCGCTCTTCCGGCGCGGGCAACGCCTCGATTTCGACTCGCACGGGGTTGCCCGTAATGCGCCCTTTCTCGTTGGCGGCGCTGCGAGCACTGCCGGCAAAGCCGCAAGCCACGAGCTTTGCCTTATCGAGCACGATCTTGGAGCTCATCAAAATGTCGGCATCGCAGTTCATCAGCACGATCGGCGTCTTGACGCTGTCGGCCCCCTTGCAAACCGGCACGGCAATGTAACCGCCGGTGGTAAAAAGCACATCAGGCCGCACCCGAGCAAAAAATTTCTTGGCGGCAAACGTGGACTTCACGAGCTTGACGGCCCCCGAAATCAAACCGCTCAAGCCGCGGCCCCGCATCCCTCGGAAATCAAGACCGGTAAATTCGATGCCGTCTCGCCCGACCAAACCGCTCTCCATGCCGGTCTGCGTACCGATCCACTGAACGTCCCAACCGCGACGGCGCATTTCACGGGCCACTGCCAGTCCCGGCATCACATGCCCGCCGGTACCGGCCGCCGCAATCACTAATTTCTTCCCGCTCATTTTTCTTTCACTCGTTTCAACTGAAAATTTCTGTCTCTGAAAGCGTTTTCACTAAACCTTACCGCCGCGCATGAGGATACGGTTTTCTCGGTCCACTCGCAAAAGCAGGCCCACGGCCGCAAGCGTAAAGAGCAGCGACGAGCCGCCGTAGCTCATTAAGGGAAGCGTCAGTCCCTTGGTCGGCAGCAGCCCTGTTGCCACGCCCGCATTGATCACCACCTGAATACCGATCCAAATCCCCACGCCTTCGGCCACAAGACCGGAAAAAACGCGATCAAGCTTGATGGCCTGCCGCCCGATGGCAAAGGCGCGGCGCACAAAGCCGTAATAGCCGATGAGAACGGCCGTTACCCCCACAAAACCCAGCTCCTCGCCTAATACGGCCAAAATGAAGTCGGTGTGCGCTTCCGGCAGATAATGAAGTTTTTCAACGGATGCTCCCAACCCCACCCCAAGGAGTTCGCCGCGACCGAAAGCAATCAGCGAATGGCTCAGCTGATAGGCCTTGTTAAGGGCATAGTCGCTGCTCCACGGATCGAGATACGCCATCACGCGCTGCACACGCCAGGGCGAGTCGTAGATCATCAGCGCCACCACAACCACCACGGCAATGGAAACCACCACAAAGATGCGCAAATTCAGGCCACCGAGAAAGAGCACGCCCATGGCGATCGCCACGGTCACCATGATGGCGCCCAGGTCAGGCTGCAAACTGATGAGCCCCGCCACCAAACACATCACAAGCGCCATGGGACCAAGGCCCCGGCTGAAGGAATGCATGTAGTCCTGACGGCGCACGGTAAAGGCGGCGGCGCCGAGCAGAATCGCGAACTTGGCAAATTCGGTGACCTGCAGATTCATGAGCCCCAGATTGATCCAGCGTCTCGAGCCGTTTACCGACTTGCCGACGCCGGGCACAAGCACCAAAACGAGAAAAAGAACGGCTGCAGCCATAAGCCACGGCGCAAGCTTGTACCACACGCGCATCGGCACGCGACAAACGACGTAGGCCGCGGCAATGCCCAATGCAATTGAACTCAGATGGCGCAACAAAAAGTGGTACTGGGTCGTGCTGTAGCGAGGACTGTCGGCAAGTGAGATCGATGCCGAATACACCATCAGTGCGCCCGTCGCCAACAGCGCCAACGTGATAAAGACCACGGCGGGATCGTAGCCGTCGGCTCGCATGCTCGTTGTGCGGCCTCTGAGAACCGGCTCATCAGCCCAAGCGCGATAGACGGGCGCCTGCGGGGTTTCTTTACGAGAAAAAAGCCCCATCAGTCAACCTCCTCAGACTTGCCGGAGACGCTTGCCGCAATCTCTTTGGCTTTGGCTACAAAGCGAGCGCTGCGCTCAGCATAGTTGGCAAACATATCCCAGCTCGCGCAGGCGGGCGAGAGCAGCACAACGCCGCCTTTGGCAGCGTGGTCGAAAGCCATCTGCACGGCCGCTTCAAAATCGGTGCCGGCGTTTTCAAGACGGATTCCGCTTGAGGCAATGCCCGCTTCGATCTTGTCGGCATCCCGCCCGATCAGCACGGCATAGTCGGCATAGTCGGCCAAAGCCTGCGCCAAAGGAGAAAAGTCCTGCCCCTTGCCGTCGCCGCCGAGAATGATGCTCACGCGGCGGCCGGATTTACCCAGGCCTTCGAGCGCAGCCTTGACGGCGCCGACATTGGTGCCTTTGCTGTCGTCGATGAATTCGATGTCGTTGACCGACAGCACGGGCTGAACGCGGTGCGCCTCGCCTTCGTAGTTTTTGAGAACTTGCAGGGCCGGTCCCAAGGGAAGTCCCACGGCGTCAATCAACGCCAAAGCCGCCAGAGCATTCATGGCGTTGTGGCGCCCCCGGATGCGAAGCGCTTCAACAGGCATCAAAAGTTCTTGCGTGAGCGTCTCGCCAAAAAGGGCCGCTTGTTTTTGTGTTTTCCAAGAAACAGCAGGACGAGGTCGGCGGGCAAGCCACTCGACACCCTCTTCGGTCACAATGCCGTACTCGCCTTCTTTTTCAGGAGCCGAATCACCGAAGGTGACGGACATGGCCGGTTCAAACGCGCGCAAGGTGGCAGCGTCGTCGCGATTGAGCACTCGAACGGTTTTTTCAGAAAAGATTCTGTTTTTCGCGGCTTCGTAAGCGGCCATTGAACCGTGCCAGTCCACGTGATCTTCGGTGAGGTTCAAAAAAGCGGCGGCAGTGCAATTCAGGCTCGTTGTGGTCTGCAGCTGAAAACTCGAAAGCTCCAGCACCCACACTTCAGGCAGCGTATTGTCCTGCAAATGACGGTCAAGCTCCATCAGAGCGCTCGGACCGATGTTGCCCGCCACCACGGTAGAGCGACTTGCGGCCGCCATTTTGCTCGTCAAAACGGTCGTCGTCGTTTTTCCGTTGGTGCCGGTGATGCCGATTACGACGGGCTTGTAGGCACGGTATTTTTCCAGACGCTTGAGTTCTCGCGCGAAAAGCTCGATTTCGCCCACGACCTCAGCGCCCTGTTCCCGTGCAGCCGTCACAAGCGCAGCCGCCTTGGAAAATTCAGGCGACAGACCGGGACTGAGCACCAGAAGATCTATGCCATCGGATAAGAGCGAAACGTTAAAGTCCGAGCAAACGAACTGCGGTTTGGATGCGTCGGATTCAAACAGCTTCAGACCGGACGGATTGGCGGCTGTATCGACAATCGTGGTCTGCCAGCCGCGGGAATGCAAAAACCGAGCCGCCGCGGCCCCTGACGTGCCGCATCCGAGCACCAACGCCTTACGTCCGTTTTCCAAGCGAATATGCGCCACAGCTTCCTCTCTTTTACACAAACGCGCCGTTGCCCGTGTCGGCCGACGGCGCGTACGCTTGTCTTTAACCGTCTGATTGATCAGCGAATTTTAAGGGTAGACAGACCGATGAGCACGAGGACAAACGTGATGATCCAAAACCGCACCACCACCTGCGTCTCCTTCCAGCCTTTGAGCTCGAAGTGATGGTGAATCGGCGCCATCAGGAAGACGCGTTTGCCGTGCGTCAGACGGAAGTAGGTCGTCTGAATCATCACCGAGAGCGTTTCAACCACAAAGATGCCGCCCATGATGGCCAAAACAATTTCCTGACGCGTGATCACCGCGATGGTCCCCAAGGCGCCGCCCAAGGCCAAAGCTCCCACGTCGCCCATGAAGACCTGCGCGGGATAGCAGTTAAACCATAAAAACGCGAGTCCAGCTCCCGCGAGCGCCGCGCAAACCACGACGAGTTCACCCGCACCGCGAATGTATTCGAAATAGAGATACTGCGCGTAGTCGGGACGCCCCACCACGTAGGCAAAGATGCCCAGTGCCGACCCCACCATCACGCAAGGCAAAATCGCCAGACCGTCCAGACCGTCGGTGAGATTGACCGCATTGGAAGTGCCCACGATCACAATGTAGGTGAAAATCACGAAACCGAAGACGCCGAAGGGAAACGCGATTTGTTTGAAAAACGGCACCGTGAGCCACAGTTTGCCCGGAGAGCTGAACGTAAAGCCGCTTTTGATCCACGCCCAAATGGCCGACCAGACGCCGGCCTCTTCCGGCATCGAAAGTGTGAAGGCCAAATACACAGCCGCAATCAGACCGATCAAGCTTTGCCAGGCGAATTTTTCACGCGCGCTCATGCCCTCGGGATTGTGATGCACAACCTTGCGATAGTCATCGGTCCAACCGATTGCACCATAGCCGAGCGTCACGAACAGCACCACCCACACGAAGCGATTGGACAGATCCATCCAAAGCAAGGTGGAAATGCCGATTGAAACCAAAATCAGGGCGCCGCCCATCGTCGGCGTGCCGTCTTTGACCAGATGGCTTTTGGGACCGTACCCGCGCACGGCTTGGCCGATTTTCATGGCCTTAAGGCGAGCAATCACCGCCGGTCCTGCGGCAAACCCGATCGCCATGGCGGTAAGCGCGGCCAGCACCGCCCTTAAACTCAAATAGTTAAAGACGGAAAAAAATCGAATGTCTTCGGATAGCCACTGAAAAATATACAAAAGCATCGGGATCAACCTGTGCGGGAATAAAGTCTCTCTAGGCCCCGCTTCGCCTCAAAAAAGTTCGAATTGTACTGCCGCACGTCCTTGACAAGCGCAACACGCTAGGCCTTGCCGGGATCTTTCAAAAGACTTTCCACCACGCGATCCAAACGCTGCGAATGGCTTGCTTTTACAAGGACGCTTGCGGGCGTGCGCACCGCTTCGCGTACGGCCCGAAGCAACATGTCCGTGGCTTCGTAGTGGCGGGCGGCCGCTCCGAAGGCCTGCACGGCGTAAACCATATCCGGGCCCGTGGCCAAGAGTTTGTCGATACCCTTTTGCTTGGCGTATCGTCCGATTTCGGCGTGAAAAGCCGCATGCTGCTCTCCGGTCTCTGCCATGTCGCCGGCAACGAGCACGCGCGGCGCGGGCTGGGCGGCCAACACGTCGATGGCCGCACGCATACTGTCGGGATTGGCGTTATAAGAGTCGTCAATCAGCAGTGCGCCGCCGGCGAGCTGATGGCGACGACCGCGTCCGGGCAACGCCTCAAAGCGAGCCAAACCGCGCGCCACCGCTTCGGGTGTTACGCCGGCGGCAAGTGCAGCGGCAGCGGCAGCCGCCGCATCGTGCTCGGCATGCTTGCCACCGATGGCAAGCGTCGTTTCAATTCGCATGTTTTTGCCGCTGATCACGACCTTGTCGCCTTCGCGGCGCGTTGTCAGATTGGCCGTGGCGCTTGCACCTTCGCAATAACGCGTGATCCTGCAGCCTCGGGCTCGGGCATAGTCAAGCCACAGCGGCAAACAAGGGTCTTTCTGCGGCAGCACAACCGTCCCCTTGGCAGACAATGCCACGATCGCAAAAGCGTTTTCGCGGGCCGAGGCCTCGACGCCGTCCAAAAATTCCTGATGCTCGCGCTGCGCATTGGTAATCACCGTTACCGTCGGTCGAATCCAGCTCACGAGCTTGGCCATTTCTCCCGGGTGGCTGATCCCCGCTTCGATCACGGCAATCTTCGTTTCGCGATCAAACCGCAACAACATCATCGGTACGCCGATGTGGTTGTTGTAATTTTTTTCTGTTGCCACAACGCGCGATTCACCGACAAAGGATCGAAGAATCGAAGCGATCATCTGCGTGGTGGTGGTTTTTCCATTGCTGCCGACAACGCAAATCACCGGCACGGCAAACTGGCTGCGCCAGGCTCGCGCCAAGGCACCCAATGCCTCTTGGGTATCACGCACAATGATCTGCGGGCAACTTGCCCCCGTGTCGCGCTCGACAACCACGACGCTTGCGCCGTCTCGCGCCGCCTGCGCCGCATAGTCATGTCCGTCGAAGCGCTCGCCCTTGAGTGCAACAAAAACGCTCCCCTGTCGCACCTGTCGCGAATCGGTGCACACCGGACCCAAATCAGCCCCCGTGGTGTTGCCGAGCGTGCGCACAATGACTCCTGCGAGCGCATGCTCGAGCGTGCTCATTGTCCAAGTGTTCTTTCCAACCATCTTCGTCTTCAGTTTTGCTGTGCCAGACGCGTGTACCGTTCGTTAAAGGCTTCGCGCGCCGTTTCCAAATCGTCGAAAGGATGCCGTACGCCGGCGATTTCCTGATAATCCTCGTGCCCCTTGCCGGCAATCAAAATCACGTCGCGATCCTGCGCCGAGCAGATGCTCTCCACAATGGCCGTACGGCGATCAAGTTCCACACGCACCGTGTCTTTGCGTTCGACAGGCACCCCTGCAGCAATCGCTTGCGCAATGCTCGCCGGTTCTTCCGTTCGCGGATTGTCGCTCGTGATCACACAAGCGTCGGCAAGCCTTGAGGCCACCTTCCCCATGATGGGACGTTTGCCCGTGTCGCGATCGCCGCCGGCGCCGAACACGCAAATCAACTTTCCGCCTCGGCTCTCAGCCGTCTCTCGCAATGCACCGAGCACCTTTTCCAAAGCATCGGGCGTATGCGCGTAATCCACCACCGCAAGCGGCGATTGAGGCCGCGTTACGCTTTGCAGTCTTCCCGCCGGCGCATGCAGCGTTTCGATCGCGCGGCAGATAGCTTCTGCCTCAAACCCGAGACTCAAAGCGGCTCCCGCCGCTTCCAAGAGGTTACTCACGTTAAACCGCCCGAAGACCTGCGTGCGAACCTCATGGGTCTTGTCCTGCCAACGCAGCGTAAAGCGCATGCCGCTTTCGTCGTGCAGGATGTCGCCGGCGGTGAGCATTTCGCAACCTTCGACAGCGCAGTCTTCGTATAAACTCGTTGCGATCGTACGCACGCCACGCTCCAGCGTACGGACAATAAAGCGACGCCCTGCCGCGTCGTCGGCGTTGATAACGGCGGTCTTCAACTGCGGCCAATCAAAAAGCAACGCCTTGGCCTCTTCATAGGCTTGCGTCGTCTTGTGATAATCCAAATGGTCGCGCGTCAGATTCGTAAACACGGCCGTTTCAATTGCCGTGCCGTCAAGGCGATGCCGCACAAGCCCGATGGAGCTTGCCTCCAGAGCAAAGGCTTGAGCGTGCCGTTGCTTGAGTTTTTTAAACGTGAGCTGAAGCGTCGCCGCATCGGGCGTTGTCAGTCCCGCCTCTTCAATCTGTTTGCCGTCGAGAAAAGTGCCGACGGTTCCGATGGCAGCCGTACTCATGCCCAAACGCGAAAGCAATGCCGCCACCCAATGGCTGGTACTCGTTTTACCGTTGGTACCCGTGATGGCAATGCCGTGCATGGCCTTTGAGGGCTCTCCGTAGTAAAGCGAAGCAATCGGGCCCAACTGACCGTGCAAGTCAGGCACTTCGGCATAAGGAAGTCCGGCGCATTTGCTCTGCGCATCTTCTCTTTTTTCGCACACGATGCAGCTCGCACGCCGCGCGACCGCCACAGGAACAAAACTCAAACCGTCGGCCTTGGCTCCTTTGAGAGCCACGAACACGTCGCCCGGCTCAAGCTTTCTCGAGTCCAGACAAAGGCGCGCCTCGTCACCCGCCGTGTAGTGAAGCCACTGCGCACAGGACGGCGCCGATACACACTCAGTCATTTCTCTGGCCTCGTACCAAAATGCCCGGCGCGGCACCAAAACCTGCCGCATCCGGATGCACGCCAATCAAACGAAGGGCGCCTGCCGTCACCTCGTTAAAGACAGGAGCAGCCACGGCACCTCCGTAGTAGCTGCCGCGCGTGGGTTCGTCAATCATCACCGCCACGATAAGCCGCGGCTGACCGGCCGGCGCCATACCCACGAAACTGGCGACGTACTTGTCAACGTACTGACCGTTTTCAATTTTGTTGGCCGTACCGGTTTTGCCCGCTACCGTATAACCCTGCACATTGACGCGTCGGGCAGTGCCGGCCTGAACGGTTTCGGCCATCATGGCGCGCATTTGCCGCGCGACTTCCGGTCGGAAAATCTGTGTGCCCACCGCTTCCTTGCTGGTACGACGGAACGTTAGATCAATCACGTCGCCGTTGCGCGCAAGCGCCGTGTAAGCACGAACCAGCTGCATGAGCGAAACCGAAATGCCGTGGCCGTAGCTGATGGTGGCCTGCTCAATCGGGCGCCAGCTCTTGGCAGGACGCAGTCGACCGCCTGTGGCGCCGGGAAAGCCCGTTTGCGGCGGCGTACCAAAGCCCAAATCGTTGTACATCTGCCAGAGCGTCTGCGGCTGCATTTCAAGCGCAATCTTCGACGTGCCGATGTTGGAGGACTTGGAGACAACTTGGCTTACCGTGATCATGCCGAAATCGTGCGTATCGCCGATCGTTCTGTCTCCGATCGTGAGTTTTCCGGGAGCCGTCTGCACCAGCGTATCGGGGCGCACGATCCCAAGGTCAAGCGCCTTGGCAATCGCAAAGGGCTTCATCGTGGAACCGGGCTCGAACGTGTCGGTCAGTACGCGGTTGCGGATATTTTCCATGCGCACAAAACGCCGAGCATTGGGGTCGTACGTCGGCCAATTGCTCATCGCAAGAATTTCACCGGTTCGCACATCCACGACAACCACGGCGCCGGCTTTGGCCTGATGGCGCTCAACCGCGTTTTGAAGCGCTTTGTGGGCGATGAACTGCAGTCGCGAATCAATCGAGAGCACCACATCGGTGCCGACTTCACCCTCTTTGACCCAGACGTCTTCGACAATACGGCCCAAACGGTCGCGAATGACACGACGAGACCCCTGCTTGCCGGAAAGGATTTCGTTGTTGGCAAGCTCCACCCCTTCTCGACCGTTGTTGTCCGAGTCGGTGAAGCCCACCACGTGCGCCGAAATCGGACCGTCGGGATAGTTGCGCCGCACCTCGTTGTTGACGTGAATGCCGGGCAATTGCAGGGCGCGCACCGCTTCTCCCTTTTCCACTTCGATCTGACGGTCGATGTAAACGAAGCTCTTATTCTTGCGGGCTTCAATGCGCCCGCGAATCTCGGCTCCGGACTCTCCCAAGAGAGCCCCCAGCTGATCGAACTGCGCTGCCGTGAGTTTTAAAGCTTCCTCGGGTTCGGCCCACACACTGCGCGCCGGAATGGTCGAAGCAAGGACCACGCCGTTGCGATCGAAAATTTGACCGCGCTGCGCAGGCACCGGAAGCGTGCGGGCGTAACGCGCTTCGCCTTGCTTTTGCAAAAAGGCCGTCGAGATGCCGCACTGCAGCCAGAACGCTTTGCCGAGCACCGCAACCAGGCCGATAAAAAAGAGACAAAAGACCACCTTGCTTCTCGTGGCGGAAATTTCCGCACTGAGCAAAGCTTCTTCGCCGCTGTCCGTTCGACGCTTCTTCGGCGACGTGTCTTCGCGCCAGAAGGCAACCGCCTTCTCGCAAACGGCCGATCGAATCCGTTCAAAGAACCCTGAAGGCGTCATTTGCGCACCTCCATGTGTTCCTTTAAGAGCACCTGCGGCTCGACTTCAAACAAAACCGTGTTGTTGACGTCGGCGGCGATAAACCCCATCTCACCCGCACGGCGCGAAACGGCCGCCGGCAGCGCCGCCTTGGAAAGATCGAGCGCCAACTGACTTGAATCGTCGGCCAGTTTGCGCGCAACATCGTTGGCGCGCTCAATTTCAACAAAAAGCAGACGAACGCGGTATTGCGTGGTCACCAATGCGCCGGCACTCAATATCAGCACAATCGCGGACAAAAGTGCGGCAATGAAAAGAAAACGCTCGGAAACAAACGCAAGCGTATGCGGACGGTTCATCGACGTCCTCCTTTGCGTTGATCCGTTTCGGAACATTCCTGCCAGTCGGCCTCGGTACGAAGCGCGGTTCGCAACACGGCGCTGCGGGCACGCGGATTGGCTTCACACTCTTGGTCGGAAGGCTTGATGCGGCGCAGATCGGTCCAAAGCGGCGGCGCAAAAGCGTCCGCCGGCAACGCAATGCGTGCGTCAACGGCTTTGTCGGGATGGGCACCCGCATCCAGAAAACGCTTGACGATCCGATCTTCGAGCGAATGAAAACTAATGACTGCAAGGACGCCGTCGCAAGCAAGCAGACTGCCTGCGGCCGAGAGCGCGCGTTTTAGTTCGTCCAATTCACCGTTGACCTGAATGCGAATCGCCTGAAAACTGCGCGTGGCAGGATGCTGCGCCGAGTCATTTTTGTTTTTCGGTACCGTACGGGCAATCAGATCGGCCAACTGAGCCGTGCGCTCAATGGGTGTTTCTTCACGCACGCGGCAGATGGCACGCGCAATTTTTCCGGCAAAACGCTCTTCGCCGTAATCGCGCAGCACGCGGGCAATGTCTGATTCAGAAGCTTGGGCAAGCCACTGTGCCGCCGTCAAACCGCACGTCGTATCCATGCGCATGTCAAGCGGTCCGTCCATACGGAAAGAAAAACCGCGACCGGCTTCGTCAATCTGAGGACTTGAAACGCCGATATCCATCAAAATGCCGTTGACCTGCGAAATACCCAATGCCGCCAACTGTTCCTTCATTTCGGAAAAAGGAGCGTGCACGATCGAAAAGCGGGGATCGGTGATCGCGGCAGCCGATTTGATCGCTTCAGGGTCACGATCAAACGCAATGAGGCGCGCATCCGGGGCGATGCGGGCAAGAACGGCACGGCTGTGCCCGCCGCGGCCGAAAGTGGCGTCGATGAAAATACCGTTGCGTGCGCGGCTGACTTCGTCGGCCGCTTCCGTCAGAAGAACCGTGCGGTGAAGTGCTTGAGAATCGGTCATTTCGTCCATGTTTCCTTATCCTCAAGCGTTAAAACTGAAAGTCGCCGGCAGCCGCTTCAAAGCCCGCTGCCGCCGCTTCTTCCTCGAGTTTTGCCAGACGCTTGGCGTCCCAAAGTTCGAAGTGCTCGCCCATGCCGACGAGAGCCACTTCCTTTTCCAAACCCGCAAGGGTGCGCAGGTCAGCCGGAATCAGCACGCGTCCGGCTTTATCGATCGTAAGATCCACAGCGCTGCCCAGCACGATGCGTTGCAGAAAACGTGCGCTGTAGGGCAAAGCCGCAATGGCTTCGCGCTTCTTTTCCCAGCGGTTTCGGGGATAAATGAGAAGGCAGCCGTCAGGGTGACGCGTCACTGTTACTTCGAGCGAGCACGACAACGCCAGAGCCTCGCGATGACGACTCGGCATCGTCATGCGGCCCTTGGCATCGAGCGACAGTAATGAAGTCCCCTGAAACACGGCGCAAACCTGTACAAAAACGCACGAAAATCGTGCGCGACAAGACCGCGTTCGGCAAAATATTCAAGCAAATCAGACGCTTAAAGACCGATGCGGCCGATGGCGGGAAAAATCCCCACTTTTTCCCACTCTTTCACACCAACACTCTAGCACAACGGCGCCGTTTTCGAAGTTTCCCCGCCGGTCAAAATGACATCAAAGTCCTTGTTTTCGCTTTTGTTTTTCGGTGTCGAGATTCCGAAACATCAGAACAGATCCGCCGCGCGAACGGTTTTCAAATACCGACGCACCGAAAGCGTTTCCGGGTAAATGGTCTGCACATCATTCCAAAAGGCGGAAGAATGATCGAAATGCCGCAGGTGGACAAGCTCGTGCACGATGACATAGTCCAACGCCGACTCAGGTAAACAGATCAAACGCCAAGAAAGCCGTATTGCACCTTGTCGCGTGCAGCTGCCCCATTGCTTTTTGGCATTGCTAATACTGACTTTCTTCGGATGCAGACCTGTTTTGTACGCCCAAAAGGAGACGCGCTCGGACAAGCGTTCCGCAAAACGTTCTTTGAGCCACTTCTGCACAACGGCTGTAATTTTCTCGACAGAAGCTGTAGCCTCAGCACGGACAAGCAGCTCATCGGTGAGAGCGGATTGTTGCGTACGAGCAATGTTCGGGTCACAGCGTAGCCTAAGAACTTTTCCTTCATAAGCCACACGTCCGCCGTCGCAGAGATGAGCACTGAGCGGGTTGGCGTTGCGGCGGCTTTCGAGCTGCGCTTTTTGCGTGCACATCCAAAAAGCGACTTTTTCCAGATTCTCCTCGATGAATCGAGTAAGGGCCCGTTGACTGACGCGCGCCGGGCACGAGACACGCACGCGCCCTTCGCGCACCGAAACGCGAAGATATTTGAAGCGTCCGCGCACCACATTGTCCCAGCAACTGCGGCGCGCGAGTTCCAACGCCTCTTCGCGACGCTCAAGCGGCTTCGACTGCTGCATGTCGGTTACTTGTCGGCGCCGGACTCAAATCGCTCGATTTCGGATTCGATCCAGGTGCGCACTTCTTCGTTGAGTTCGTGTGCGCTCTTGCCCTCTGTGGCTATGACCGGACCGACGCTTACCGTGATCAACCCCGGATACTTGGCAATGCTGTTGCGCGGCCAGCAACGGCCGGAATTGAGTGCCACGGGGACCACGCTGGCTCCGACGGATATCGCAAAGCGAGCGCCTCCCGTTTTGTAAACCGTATTTTTGTCTCCCGGTTTGGTACGCGTCCCTTCCGGAAACAAAAGCACCCACCAACCGCGTTTGACAAAGGCTCGCCCGCGCTCCAAAAAGAGCTGATAGGCGCTGCGGCCTTCCTTGCGATCAATGGCAATCATGCGCATGCTCTTTAGGGCCCAGCCGAAAAAAGGAATCATGTGCAGACTTTTTTTGTACACAAAGCCGGCAGGATTACCGAGAATAAGCGGCAGAAAGAGCGTCTCCCACGCCGACTGATGTTTGCTCAGAACCACCACGGGAGTCTCGGACGATTTGGGCAAATTCTCCAAACCGATGACGCGATAGTTCACGCCGCAGATCACGCGCAGAGAATTGACCATCAGGCGGCACCAGACCAGAGCCACCTTTTCATACCGAAACTCGGCGCCGGCAAAGGGCCACAGCAACAGCACCGTCGTAGCCGCCGGAATCAGCGTGATTGAAAACCAAAGATAAAAGATCCAGCCGCGAAGCGTATGCATGGAGTTGTCCTACAAAAGATTGGGCCTTTGACGACAAAACCGGCAGCGCCTTCCTTCAGCAGGAAGGCCCTCTGCCGGTTTAGCTCGCTCTTTTGAGTCAGAGCCTCATCAGATGGCTAGACGAGAGAGCTCGGCCACACGGTTCATCAACGCGTACAAACGCTTCAGAAGCGCCAGACGGTTCAAACGCAACTTCTCGTCTTCGCTGTTGACCATCACGTCGGCAAAGAAAGCGTCGACGGGATCCTTCAAAGGCGTCAACGTGGCCAGCATGCCTTCGTACTCGCCCTTTTCAAAGAAGAGCTTGGCAATCGGCTCATGATCGCCCAATACGTCATAGAGCTTCTTTTCGGCTTCTTCGACCAGAAGTGCGTCGTCAACTTCCCCTGTCTGCACATCGGCCGACTTCTTGAGGATATTGGCAATGCGCTTGTTGGCGGCAGCCAAACTGGCCGACTCGGGCAACTGCATGAACTTGTGCACGGCAGCAAGCTTCTTGGGCGTCTGAGCCAAATCCGTGTCGTGCTTGGCGAGCACCGCATCAACTTCCTGCGCGCTGTAACCGGCTTCGCGCATCATCACGCGCAAGCGATCGAAGAAGAAGTGCGTCAGCGCTTCGGAAGCATCGGTCACGCCTTCAACCTTCGTTTCGACGGCAAAGGCGATTGCCACGAGTTCGTCGAGCTTCACCGTAAGGTTCTTTTCGATGAGCATGCGAAGAACGCCCAAGGCGTGGCGGCGCAGCGCAAACGGATCTTTGTCACCGGTGGGCATCTGGCCGATGCCGAACATGCCGGCCAAGGTTTCGAGCTTGTCGGCAATGGCAAGCACCGTTGCCACCGGACCGTCGGGAAGTTTGTCACCGGCAAAGCGCGGCAGATAATGCTGCGAAATGGCCTGTGCCACTTCCTCGGCTTCGCCGTCGTGACGGGCGTAGTACTCGCCCATAATGCCCTGCAGTTCGGGGAATTCGCCCACCATGAGCGTACGAAGGTCAGCCTTGGCAAGTTCGGCCGCACGTTCGGCCTTCACAGCATCGGCACCGATTTTCTCGGCAACGGCGTGAGCAATGGCTTTGACGCGCAACATACGTTCGCCCTGGCTGCCGAGCTTGTTGTGGTACACCACGTGAGACAAGCCGGGAACGCGGCTTTCCAACGTCGTCTGGCAGTCCTGCGTGTAGAAGAATTCGGCGTCGGCCAAACGCGCGCGCACTACGCGGGCGTTGCCGGCCACGATCTCTTTGCCGCCGTCGGTGGCATGAATGTGCGACACCAGGCAGAAGCGATTCATGAGCTTACCCTGCGCGTCACGCATCGGGAAGTACTTCTGATTGGTCTGCATCGTCAGAATCAAGCATTCTTCCGGTACAGCGAGGAACTTTTCTTCGAATTCGGAAACGTAGATCACGGGCCATTCGGTGAGCGAATTGGCTTCATCGATCAGATCTTCGGGCGCAATAAGCGTGCCGCCGGCCTTCTGTGCCGCTTCGTGCAAAAGCGTCACAAGCATTTCACGGCGTTTGGCGTAGTCGGCCATCACGTGGCCCGTTTCGCGCATCGTTTCTTCGTAGGCGTCAGCCGAAGCGATTTCAATTTCACCGGCGCTTTCAAAGCGATGCCCCATCGTGGTGCGACCGGCCTTCAGACCGAACATTTCGACATCCACAATGTCTTCGCCGTAGAGCGCAACGAGGTGCTTGACGGGACGCACGAACTGCACGGTCGTCACGCCGTCGGCAAGCTGGTAGTTCATCACCTTCGGAATCGGCAATGCCTTGACGGCATCTTCAAGGGCCTTTTGCAAGGCATCCTTGACGGTCACACCGGCTCGAACACCCGTATAGACCAATTGCTCGTTCTTGCCGTCATTGACGCACTTGAGTTCAGAGACATCCGCCGTGATGCCCAGGGCGGCCATCTTCTTTGTCAAAGCAGCCGTGGGCTTACCTTCGGCGTCAAGCCCCACGCGTACCGGTACGAGACGCTGTTCAAACGCCTTGTCCGGACTCTTTTCAAGCACTTCGGTGATCAGAACACCCATGCGGCGGGGGGCGCCGTAAGCCTTGACCGTACTCGTTTCGGTGAGCATCGATTGCGCAGCCAGCGACTTGTGAACGCCGGCGGCAAAGGCTTCGGACAACTTTTTCAGAGCCTTCGGCGGGAGCTCTTCGGTTTGCAGTTCAACAAATAAGCTCTTCATTTTTTTATCTTCTCTCGCGACAAACTGGTAAATGGACTTATGCCTTGAGCATCGGGAAGCCCAGGCGTTCGCGCGAGTCGTAGTAGCTCTGCGCCACAGCGCGACTGAAGTTGCGAATACGGGCAATATAGGCGGCGCGTTCGGTCACCGAAATGGCACCGCGAGCGTCCAGAAGGTTAAACGTGTGGCCGGCCTTCAAAACCATTTCATAAGCCGGAAGCGCCAGCTCAAGCTCCATCAAGCGCTTGGCTTCGCTTTCAAAGTAGTCAAACTGCTTGAAGAGTTTTTCGGGGTCGCTCGCTTCGAAGTTGTACTTACTCTGCTCGACTTCGTTCTGATGGAAAACGTCGCCATAGGTCAGCGTATGTTCCTGACCGAGACCGTCCTTCCACTTGGTGTAGATCAGGTCGAACACGTTGTCGCAGTTTTGCAGGTACATCGTCAGACGTTCCAGACCATAGGTGATTTCACCCGTGATCGGCTTGCATTCCAGGCCACCCACCTGCTGGAAGTAGGTAAACTGCGTCACCTCCATACCGTTCATCCAGATTTCCCAACCCAGACCCCAGGCGCCAAGCGTCGGGTTTTCCCAGTTGTCTTCCACGAAGCGGATGTCGTTGACGGACGTGTCGATCCCCAAAGCACGAAGGCTCCCGAGGTACAAATCCACGATATTCACGGGCGACGGCTTCAACACCACCTGATACTGGTGGTGCTGGTGCAAACGATTCGGATTTTCACCGTAGCGGGCGTCCTTCGGGCGACGAGACGGCTGCACATAGGCAGCACGCCACGGTTCCGGACCGAGTGCACGCAGGAAGGTGGCCGTATGCGAGGTGCCGGCACCGACTTCGATATCAATCGGCTGCAGCAAAGCGCAGCCCTGTTTGTTCCAATACTCCTGCAGGCGCAGGATCACTTCCTGAAAGGTAATCATGGTTTTTATGAATAAATGCGCCCGGTCTCAATATGAGCTCAGTACGGGAGCGCTTGGACAAAATAATTTGGCAATTTTAGTCCATCAAGCAAAAGGTTGCTTTCTTTGCGCTTCGATACCGCTTCGCTATGCCTCGTCAAGTTGCCAAGCCGAAAACTTTCGTTTGCTTGCACTGAACACTAAGACCGCTCGCATTAACTTTTTGCCATGAAGCTTTTCGCCATAACGACGAGCACGCATCTGTTCCATGCCTTCTTGCAACAGTTTTTGCTCTTCGGACGGCTCACGAGCATATTTGATTTCGAAAACCCACAGCCGCCCGGCGGCCTCGACTTCCAAGTCACTTCTTCCCAAAGCTGAATGCGATTCGGGAACCAGACTAAGTCCCGCTCCGATCAACAACATCTGCAAATGACTGCGGCAACTCGCTTCGTCGTTGACCGGATAGCGAGCATAGTCAATTCCGTTGAAAACACTGTTGAACGAAGCCACAATCTCGTCTATTCGGCCGCTCTCCAGCAATCCAGTCCAATACTCAAGCCCGCAATCTTGCCCGGTTTGAGATCTCAACAATTCGTCGGCATAGAACCTTCCCATGGATTCATAGACTTCCTTATTGGGATAGCCAAGTTGCAAATGCACGGACGACAGCCTCTTTTTGATCGTTAGATACCCCGTTTGCGCCAACAGAACTTCGGTCGAAATTTCGTCGTAGCTTCGCGGAGCCGATAGTGCATCGATTCGTAAGTTCACAGGTTTATCAAAACTGCCGGAGTCTTCCAACGGATGTCCGGCCAAATACTTTTTCAATACGGTAGGCCTGCCTCCGCTGGCATACCAATAGTTTTGGAAGCCCAGATCCGGGACCTCCAAAAATTTAAGAACCGACCAAGGACAATAGACGTGAGTCTTTGCTAACTGATCAAAACAAAATCCGTTGTAGTTGGCTCTTAGTTCAGTCATCAACTCCGAACGGTTCAGACCGATTATCTGTGCAGCCGCTTCGAGAAACGATCCGAAATTCTGAACAATTTCCTCTTCCGTGTACCCAAGCAACGTCCCGAATTTCGGCTCCAACGAGATGTCCCGCAGGCTGTTGAACGCGGAAAACACACTGGTACTGCTGAATTTCGTAATGCCGGTGACAAACAAAAAACGCAAACTTCCCGACACAATTTTCAGTGTGAGATAGAACTCGCTCATGATCGAGCGAACAGCCTCAAAAAGTTCTCCGTCATGCAAACTTGCCGTCAACGGAGCGTCATATTCATCGATCAGAAGAACCAATGAGTTGTCATCCAACCCGTCGAGCCAATCAGAAAGTTGACTGATGACGCTGCCTGCGTTTTCGGAAAAAGCAAATCCTTCGCGACTGAAGCGCTTGACCAGATACTCATGGAACTTCCGAGCAAACTCGGCGGCATCAACAAATTCCCTGACCTCCGAAAAATCAAGCCGAACCACCGGATATTGCCTGTCGGTCCACAGTTTCTCAATGGCCAAATCTTTGAAATCGCGCACTCCGAACTTAAAGAGCGACTCCAGCGTGGACACCAGCAATGACTTACCGAAACGTCTGGGTCGTCCTAAAAGAATTTGTCCTCTGCCGGGACCAGCCAACTGATAGATCAACTCAGTTTTGTCGACATAAATTTCGTTGGCCTGTCGCAGAGCCGAAAAACGCTGCGTTCCAACCGGAAGAGTGGGGCTGTTTTGCACCATACGAGCCGGCCTGTCCATACCAAAAACTGCAATGGGAGGAGGATGCGGCGAGTTTAGCAAACGAGACAAAATCTCCACACAAACATTAGATCCATGTCAACACAATGGTTCGGTCCGGCGAGCACAACTGCGTTGTCTTTGCCTATCATCGGATCATGCAAACCAGTCTCCTGACTTTTACCGATTCCGTCGGAATTGTTGCCTTTGCTCTTTCCGGCCTTTTTGCCGTCAAAGGCAAGAAAATCGATCCGGTAGGCGTTTTCGTCGTCGTTTTCGTCACGGCTTTCGGCGGCGGCATCGTGCGCGACCTTGTCATCGGCACCCGTCCCATGTACTGGATTGCCAATCAGGAATATGTGTGGGCGACGCTTGCCTTGTCCTTTTTCGCACCGGTCATCGTCCGACTTTTTCAAGACAAGCTGCATCAAACCATCCTCGTGTGGCTTGATGCGGTCGGGTTGGGTTTTTTCACCGCGGGCGGCACATCGCTCTCACTCACTTACGATCTTCCCTATCTTCCGGCCGTACTGATGGGCGTGTGTACAGGCGTCTTCGGAGGTTTATTGCGAGACGTTTTTCTCAATCGTCTGCCGATGGTGATGTCCGACCAACTGCCCTATGCATCGGCTGCATTTGTCGGAGCATGGCTCTACATCGGATTGCACGTCGCCGGCGTTTCAGAATTCGTTGCGTTGATGACAGCCACGTTTTTCATCGTGGGCGTACGCATGCTGTGCTGGTACAAAGGCTGGAGAATCGTCCGCTATGAAGATCCAAGGGAAAAAGCGCGGTCGTCGAAAAAACAAAACGAACCGCGCATGTAGAAAACAATCTCAATACACAAGGCTGGCTTTGTCGTTAGGCTTGCTGTCGACGGACAACACGAAAGGCAAGCGTCAAACAGCCGGCCAATAACACCACCAGAAGACCGATCAGCGGCCAATGTCCGTACCGAACAAAAGGCGTCGGAGATCCCGTAGCCGTCACCACCGTCATATCCAGATTCTGAGCGCCCTTGGAAGCCAATCGCTGCGTCTTGCCGTCCGGTCCGATTAAAGCCGAGTGTGCATTTTGCACCGCCTGAATAAGCGGACGCGCCGTTTCCCGGGCTCGCATGGCACTCATCGCCGTAAATTGCGGCAAAACCGCGTCGGTAAACCATCCCAGATTCGCCGTATTGAGAATGAAACCGGGATTGGCTTTGTCCCAGGCATGCCTCAGTTCTTCGCCGAACATATTCTCGTAACAAATACCACCGGCAGCCTGGATTCCGGCCACATTAAACGGATCGCCTCCCACAGGACCTCTGAGCTGATCTGCCATCGGAATGCCCAACGCATCCACAAACCAGCGAAATCCCGTCGGAACAAATTCGCCGAAAGGCACCAAGTGGTGCTTGCGATAAATGAGGCTTGCCGGTCGATGGTTGCTCTCTGCCATCCACATGGCGTTGTAGTAGCGTCCCGGGCCCTCTCGAAAGAAAGCATTGAAGACGACAGCCGCCCCTGTTTTCTCGGCGACGTCCACCGCAGCCAGAGCCGCACTGTCAAGACCGTCTCTCAGGGGAGTGACAATCGTGCTTTCAGGCCAAACAATCAGGTCCAGCGGCTTTCCCACTGCGGAACGATTGCTCATTGCTACGGCGCGATCAATACGAGCCGCGGCCTCTGCGGGTCGATAGGCCATCGTAACCGGCAAATCCGGCTGCACAAGGCGCACTTCCAACTTGGGACCGCGTTCGCTGTAGGTCACATCGTTGAGTGACAGCGTCACCAAAGCCAGGGCGCCAATCGCAATGGCGTCCAGCGTTTTGAGCCACGGCTTTTTATCTTCGGCGGGAAACAACAGCTCCACGGCCAAACCCACCGTCAGAACCACAACAAACCCCACTCCATAGACGCCGGCAAGCGGTGCCCATGCTCCGAAAAAGTCTGTCGAGTAGGCGTACCCGATGGAAAGCCATCCGAAACCGGCGGGCTCTACGCCTCGCAGGAGCTCAAAAACGCTCCAAAGCGTCGGCAACAGCACAATGAGCTTGAGTCGGCGAGAAATCGGAAAAGCTCGCGCGAGCCCCGTTACGGCGCCGATAAAAAGAGCCAGGACGCCCGCCAAAAGCACAATGGCGGCAACAGACAAAACCGCCGGAAGCTGCCCGTGATCGTGCAAAGAGCCGTAGCACCAGCGCAGACCAATGGAGAAAAAAGCAAGCCCCCACAGCCAACCGACGCCAAACCCCTCTTTTTTCGTTTCCGTTCGCACGGTCACTAAAAACAGCACAGCCAGCGACACGAGCAGAAACCAGTTGGCTGCTGCAACGGAGAACGCAACACTGCCCAAAGCCCCGGCAAGAGTTGCCGCTACCAAGCGCAGTGCAATTCCTGCCCGGCCCGTTGTTACTCTTTCAATAAAACTCATGCAGCCGTCTCGTTCGGTTGCGCGTCTTTTTCCTCAACGCGGGTCGCAGAGACCAGACGTTCAACCAAGAACAGATGAGCCTGACGCTCATCAGCCGTGAGAACTTTGAAACGGAACCCGTCGATTTCCACACTCTCGCCGCGATGCGGAACGTGCTCCAGTCGATCCGTCACCAGGCCGCCCACGGTTTCGCAATGCTGGTCTTCCAAATGAACGTTGAAGAACTCATTGAATTGATCCAAATACGTCTCGGCCTTCACACGCCAACGTTCGTTATCCACCGGGGTAATGTTGTCCTTGCCCAGATTGATGTTGTCGAATTCGTCGGCAATCTCGCCCACGATCTGTTCAATGACATCTTCAATGGTGATCAAACCGGACACGGAACCGAACTCGTCAATCACCAACGCCATGTGGTTGCGCGTGATGCGAAAATCACGGAGCACCACATTCAGAGGCTGCGTTTCAGGAATAAAACGTGCGGGACGCAGGTGAGCCCGAACATCATAAGTCGGATCGACAAACAAACGAAGCAGATCCTTGGCGTGTAAAACACCTTTGACTTCGTCCAAGTCGCCTTCGATCACGGGAAAGCGAGAGTGGCCGCGGTTGATCACCTTGGGAAGCCACACTTCGCGCGGTTCTTCCAAATCCACGGCTTCGATCTGAGCGCGGGGAACCATCAGATCGGACGCACACAAGTGGCCGACCTTCAGTGCGCCTTCCATCATGGTCAGCGCTTCGGTGTCGATGATTTTCTGCCCGTGAGCACGCTTGAGGGTTTTGGAAAATTCCTCAGCCGTCGTCGGTTCTTTCTTAAAGAGGGAACGCAGCTTTTCAAAAAAACTGTGTTCTTCGGAGGGTGTTGTTTCTTCTGTTTGTGGTTGGTCTTGCATACTAGCCGGCAGCAATTGGATTTGCGCCGGTTACTTGATTGACATATTTGTTGAGGATAGCAAAATCAGAACGTTAGCGAAAGTAGAGATTGCGGCAAACCAACCTCCAAAAATTCCGCGCACCTCTCAAAACCCAGGTGCAAAGAGACGGAAGACCGGGAAAACAGCCTCTCCTTGCTCAAATACGGAAATGACTAGAATGAAGGCTGAGATTCCCGACTCCATATTTGTTGAGAGTAACGAATCGATTCGAACTGAGTCTTTTAGTGCGCCTTCTTCTGCCTTTTTGATAACGTGATTCACATTTTTTCATCCGGCATCAAACGCCTGCCGCATCTCGAAGCTTTCCTGGCTCCGGAATACGAAACATACAAAGACTCAAACGCCGTTGTCGGCTGGGGAAAAAAGGAGACGGCTAAAAAAGCCATCTCCTACGCCAAAGAGCATCATCTTCCCTACATTGCCTTGGAAGACGGTTTTTTGCGCTCCGTCGGATTGGGCGTTAAAAACGCACCTCCGCTTTCCATTTTGGTGGATCCCGTCGGGGTCTACTACGATGCGTCTTCGGCAAGCTGCATTGAGGCGGACTGTGTTCATTACGAAGAATGGTTGACGCCGGAACTTGCAACCCGAGCTCAATCAGCCATTGAGCGCATCGTGTCGTCGGATTTTTCCAAGTACAACTGCACTCCCTTGTGTCCGAGTAATTGGCCGGGACCGGACAACGGCGCCGTCAAGGGCCCGTATGTTCTCTGCATCGACCAAACCCAAGGAGACGCCAGCGTCCGACTTGGAGCGGCTGATGCCGAAAGCTTCAGACGGATGCTCGAAGACGCAGTCAACGACAATCCTCAGGCAACCGTCCTGATCAAAACCCATCCGGACGTGTTGGCAGGAGCAAAAAAGGGTTACCTCACGCAAGCGCTCGAGGCCATCGACTGGACCGGAAGAAAAAAGCCCGTTGTCCTTACGGAAGCTTTTGCCCCCATCGGCCTCATCAAACATTGCCAAGCCGTCTACGTCGTCACTAGTCAAACGGGCTTTGAATCACTAATGGCCGGATGCAAGACCGTGGTCTACGGCGTGCCTTTTTATGCAGGCTGGGGGCTGACGATTGACCGCGGGCAGGTGCCATCGCGTCGCCGTAAGGGCGTGCCTTTGACGGCTCTTTTTGCGGCGGCGTATCTTCGTGCTGCACGTTATGTCAGCCCGGTCTCCGGCAAACCGATAACGCTGGAAGAGGCTTTGGATTTTCTGGAAGATGCTCGTCACTGTGAAATCCAAAACACACTGGGATTTGTGGTCACCGGTATTCGCCGTTGGAAACAGCCTCATCTCAAGGCGTTTCTCGGCGCCCCCAATCGAGGCAATCGCCTCACGTTCGTGTGGGATTTTGAACCCGCACTGAAACTTGCCCGAGAACACAATCTGCCGTTGGTTTCGTGGGCGGCTAAAACCACCGACGATATGGTGGATCAAGTCAAGCAAGCCGGCGTCAATCTTCTTTTTGTCGAAGACGGCTTTATTCGTTCAGTCGGCTTGGGCTCGGATTACGAAATGCCCTATTCGCTCGTCTTCGACGACTGCGGCATCTATTACGACCCGCATCGTCCCAGTAAAATCGAGCATATTCTGAACGAAATGGGACAGCACCCCGAACGCTATCGTCGAGCCGTTGAGCGCGCTCAAGGACTGATTCAAACCGTCGTACGTCACGGCATCACCAAATACAACGTCGGAACTGCCAACGTGACTTTGCCAAACGTTCCCCAAGACAGACGCGTGCTTCTCGTCACCGGGCAAGTGGACGGCGACGCCAGCGTACGTCGAGGCGGCGGCGACATCCAAAGCAACGGCGCGCTGCTGACCACCGTGCGCAAAAACAATCCCGACGCCTACATCCTGTATTTGGAGCACCCGGATGTGGCAAGCGGCAACCGTCCGGGTAAGATTGCTCCGAAAATGCTTCGAACTCTAGCCGATCAAACACTGCACGGCATTCGTGTGCTTGATCTGCTGCCGATTTGTGACGAATTGCATGTGCTCACGAGTCTTTCGGGATTCGAGGCACTGCTGCGCGGTGTTCGTGTCTTCACTTACGGTCGCCCGTTTTACGCGGGCTGGGGACTGACAAACGACGCACTCACCTTCCCGGCGCGCACCGCTAAGCTCTCGCTCGAGCAACTTGTCGCAGCAACCTTGATTCTCTATCCGCGCTATTACGATTGGGACACAGGACTCTTTTGCCGCTGTGAAGACGTCTGCGAGCGGATGATCGAAAAACGCAGTCCGACCATCCCTTTATGGGTTCGAACCATACGCATGTTGCGAGATATCGCGAAGCGTTTTGGAATCTATATCTACTAGCGACTCCGCGATATTCCTCTATCACCTTAGTCTTTCAGTGCTGCTTGCTTGAGCTCGTCAGAGAGCTCCACACCGTGCTGTCGACTGATCGCGTTGAGCATGGCCTCATCTTGATCGGCCTCGTCGGTCAAACTTGCGGCCAGACGCTGGGCAACGGTACGGATATTGGCACCGGCAAAACCGGCAGCGGAACTCATCCGGACACCGGTACGTTCTTCGAGCGCACAAGCCAGTTCCAGAACCGTCAGAGAATCCATGCCGATATCCGACAAGGGTTGCGTCAGGGAGAGCTCTTCCTGAGCCATACCCATGATGCGTGCCGTTTCTTCCTGCACGATCTTGGTCAGAATCGCGGTGACTTCGTCGTGCGACTTACCGACCAATGTCGCTTTGAGATTCTTGGCATCAGCTTCCACGGCGGCCTTTTCTCGCACGGCGTTGAAGCGCGGCGACTGCATGACCGGCAACGACTGCACGCGTCGCCAATCGATAGCCATGAAGTGAGCACTCGATACGCCGCGATCTGCCGCCAATGCCGACATGGCGTCGACCACTTCCCGACTCGTCAAACACGGCGTGCCGATCGTTGCTTCCAGTGCTGCCTTGACCTTGGGACTGTTCTTGAGCATCCCGACGTCGCCCACCGGCCCCCAGCCGATCACCGTGACTTTGCCCTCGGGCAACTCATCGATCAAACCTTCGTAGGCCATGTTGGCAGCGACGTAGTTGGCCTGCCCGAGGTTCCCCAGCAAAGTCGTTGCCGACGAGAAGAGCACGAAACACGTGAGCTGATCGACGAGCCCATTGTCCTTAACAAACTTCAGAAGTGAAAGAGCACCGCGAACCTTCGGATCCCACGTTGCCTGCATACGAGCCGGCGTCAGATCCATGACCATGGCGTCATCAATGAGGCCGGCCGCATGAATGATACCGGTTACAGGCGGCAAGCCACGAACAGCTGCCGTGAGCTGTTGAGCAAAGTCGTCGGCTGCGGTATCCAGCTGAGGCGTCGTCACCGTGACACCCTGCTTCATCAATCCGTCAACAATCTGCTTTTGCTCGTCGGTCGTCACCCCACGGCGGCTGATGAGAACCAACGACTTGACCCCCAACGAAGCAAGTTTTTGCGCGGCAGCTGCTCCCAGGCCTCCAAGACCACCTGTGATCACGTACGTACCGCTCGGATCAACCTGCATTTCCGAGGGCCGAGACTCCGTCACATCGCTTGTCGTATCGTCCATTGTGACCACGATCTTGCCCACATGCGAGGCACTTTGCATCAGCGCAAAAGCGCGCGCAGCCTCACGTCGTCCAAACACAGTCACGGGAAGCGCTGTTAGCGAACCTTCTTCAAAGGCATGCATCACATCGGCAAACACCCGCTCGCCCACACGCGGTTTTTGTGTGAGCAACTGGTCAACGTCGATGCCGTAGTAACTCAAATTACGACCAAACGGGCGCAGGAACACCGGATTATCGGCATAGAAATCGCGTTTGCCGAGTTCCAGGAAACGACCGAAGGGACTCAACAGGGAAAGCGACTGTTCGGCAGCGTTGCCCGCAAGCGAATTGAGCACCAGATCAACGCCTACCCCCTTGGTGTCACGACGAACCGCGTCAACAAAGGCAAGCGAACGGCTGTCATAAACATGTTCAACACCCAGGGCTCTCACAAGATCACGCTTGGCTTGCGTCCCGGCTGTAGCGTAGATCGTCAAGCCCAAAAGTTGTGCAATTTGGATGGCTGCCAATCCGACGCCACCGGCCGCACCATGAATCAAAATGGATTCACCCTTTTGCGCACGTCCCATTTCAACGATGGCATACCACGCGGTAAAGAAAGCCACCGGAACACCTGCCGCTTCTTCAAACGAAAGGGCTTCAGGTTTTCTCGCAACGGCATCTTCCCGGGTCACGATTTCGCTTGCAAAGCAAGCCGGTGCAAAGGCAAGCACGGCGTCGCCCGGCTTGAACTTGGTAACACTCGAACCGACTTCGGTGACAACGCCGGCGGCTTCCAAGCCCATCGTCGGACCGGAGAAACCGTTTTCCAGCGCTTCTTCAGGCAGAAGCCCCATCGCCCACATCACGTCGCGGAAGTTAAGTGCCGTGGCTCGAACCGACACACGGACTTCGTCATCGGCCAAGGGTTTGGCCGACACGCGCTTCCAGTACAAGCGGTCCAATTTTCCCGGTACGTCAAAGGCCAGTTCGATCGGATTTTCCGGATTTGCACCGACATGACGATGAACGCGGACTTCCGGGACAAATTTTTGCCCGTTTTGGACTTCAATTTCGGTTTCGTGGGCCACAAAGGGCATGTTGATGCCGCCGACCGCCTCTCCGGCCACCCAGCTTAGGAAGGCACACAACGTTTCATCGGACTCATCACAAAGACCCGCCCAACGCAGATCCAATTGCGGCTGTTCGTTTTGCACAACACGCTTGAACCCAAGAAGTGCACGACCGGAAATTCTGTTGCCGAAACCAACCATTGTCCACGGGTTGGTGACGCCCTTCTTGACAAAAGCCTGCACAAGCGAAAGTGTTACCATAGGTGTACATTCGTTTTGAGCCCGGCAATCAACAAGACTCACCACTGGCACATGCGGGTGCTGCAAAGCGTAGGTGTCGACTGTTTCCGACACCAGCGAGATGCCGTCCGGAACCTTTGCCGAAGAGTCAATCGGAGCAAACAACACTTCGAGCGAATCAGAGGTAAAGCCCGCAAAACGCTGTGCCAGTTCAATACCGCTGTTATCGTTCAGATCCACTGCCACCAAAAGCGTCTGCTTTTCTTCGGCTGAGCTTTCCGCCAAGGGCATCGCTTTTTCGTTTTGTGCGATGGCAATGTAGTAGGGCTCACAAACGGCACAATTCGACAGCACCGACAGATGCTCCGTCAGATTGCGCAAGTGCGCGTCCGCATAAATCGTGCCCCAAGAATCCTTATCAATCAGGCGAGAAACCGGACGATCCTGCGCATTCTCTCCCCACCATTGTGCGTCCAAGCCTTCAAGAAAATTCGAAATGGCATTGGGAGCTTCCTCCAGAGAGAGCAAAAAGCCGTTGGGTATCAAGGTAGAAGCCAACTTTTGCACCAGAAGCGATGCCGCCTTGTCGCGACCGCAGCCTTCGGGCACAACCACAACGGCAAACTGATGCAAAGGCGCCTGAATGATGTCAAGCACTTCGACGTGGTAACGAGCTTCGAAAAGTGCCTTGGCTCGCGCAAGCTTGCTGCCGTCAGCAACGACCGTCCAATGTACGCGATCATTTGTCGCTGCAATGATGCTCTCGGCACGCTCAAAGTTGTCGGCACGAATCAAGCCCTTGATCTGCAACGTCATCGGCGCGTACGCCTCAATACGATCCACAAGCGTTTGTAGCGCACCGATCAGCTCTTTTTGCGCCAAAAGAACCGTCGGTGTTGCTGCTCCCAGATCGTTGAGCATGGCGGGCAGTTCGCCACGAACCTTCTCAAGCGTTGTGTCGTCCGACAAAAGCGCGGCCAAGTTTTTGCCCACGCGTTGCATACGCATCCAAAGCGACCAGTAGGCCGGATACGTTGCCATCAGCGTCTGAAACAGGATGTCTGCGGTGTAATCGGGCGACTCAACAGCGTTGTAGAGCGTCTCCCCGGTTTCGGTTTGCGTCAGTGCATAGCCGCTCTGGGCCATCACTTGCGCAAGCCAACGCGCTGCCGCTTCGTTGACCGTAAAGCCGCTGCCGCTAAAAAGAAGTTCCGCGGGCTGCCATTCACCCTTACGACCAACAGCTTGATAAGCATAGGCACCGATAAGGACCGTCGCCAATTGCGAAGCATCCTGCCAATCCCAACCACGAAGAGTACTATCTCCCTGAGGAGCCGTCACCACGGGCAACTCTTCAAATCGAGGCAACGTCAAGCAGGGAGCCGCCCACACTTCTGTGTAGGCAGCCGGCTGCAGTCGCGCCGCTTTGGGAGCACGGCGCAACCGTAGATCTTGCAGTAGCCCCACGCACTGACCGTTTTCATCGAAAAGCTCGATATCCACCGTGAGCGTCATCGCGGAAACACGTTTGATAACGGCCTTCGACCATGCCGGAATCTTGTCGGCAAGCATCAGCACGCGACCGAAGAAAACCGGCAGATAGGCGTGCGTAAGCTGAGCATTCTCGGGCTTGTCCGAAAGCAAACTGCCCACAGCAGCAAACACGCTTTGCATGGCGGCATCAACCAGAGGCGGCACAGTGCTCAATTTGGCTTCGATTCCCAACGCTGCGTTGGCGTAAAGCGGACTTGGGCACGACAAGCGAGCCAGAACAAAGCAATCTGCCCCGGAGCGCTGCTTCGTCTTATCAAACCAAAGCTCGGCCACCGACAGGAAAGCGCCGGCATAGTTGAGTCCTGCCGACTGCAAGTGCTGATAAAAAGCTTCTGCCTTGACTTTGACGCTGTCGTTATGCGTGATCGTCAAATCAAGCTTGTGGGAGTCCAGTCCGGTCGTGTCGGCCGCACGCACACGGGAGCGCACCAAAAGGCCGAAAGGCTCATTAGCGCCCTCGCGATGCGATTCGATCGTGAGCACGCCGTCGTCGGTGACGCTCGTGCGCATCGTGTGCGATTCCTTCCCGGCAAGCGGCAGACCGCGAAGAATCGAGAAATTAACCAGTTCGGCAACTTCTTTCTTGCCCTTGGCCTGTGCTTCGCTCAGCACATCCTTCAACGCCAACTGACCTGCGCTCACCGCCGCTTCAAGGAAACCGGCGGCAGGGAAAAGAACAGTATCGTCAATGCGATGACCGGCAAGCCAATCCAAACGAACCGTATCGACGCGGTTCACCCATGTGTTCCGGCCCTTGGCAACCGGATACCCCAGCAGAGTCGGTACTTGTTGCGGAGCAAAGAGCGCAGCCGTCTCAGACGTGGGTTTGTTCCATGCAAGCGTTCGATTCCATGGGTAATGAGGCAAATTTCGTTCACGAGGCACCACCGGCCAGAAAGGACGCATGGGAACGCCTCCCGCCACGGCCTTGAACATCTGACTCATCAAATGATCGGCAGATTCGTCGCCACGGCGCTCCAGCGCACAAATCTGAACATCAACGCTTTGTGCGCGAGCCGTATTGCGCAAATACCCCACAAGAATCGCGTGCGGTCCAACTTCCACGAAACGACGTACGCCGTCACGCAACATCGCCTTGACGACCGACTCGAACATCACCGCATTGCGAACGTTCTTCCACCAGTAGGAAGCATCAAGCGGCGTATCGTCGGCTAAAGCGTCGCCGGTTACCGTAGAGTAGAAGCAACGATTCGAGTCCTCTTGTGGTTCGGAAACGATGTCAGCCAAATCATGGAGAATGTCCGCGTGGATAGTTTCCATGGCCGGACTGTGGAAGGCATAGTCCAACGCCAGCTGTTTGGCCGCACCGCTTTTGGCTTTGACGGCGGTAATGAAAGCGCTCATGGCCGTCTGAGGACCACTCACCGTGAGACTTTCGGGCGCATTGATGCCGGCAACGGCAATCTCGCCGTGAATCTTCAACAGATCGTCAAGTCCCTCTTTGAGATGGACGGCCGCCATCACCCCGGCGCCTCGTGTTTTGCCTTGTAGACGAGAGCGCTGATAAATGATCTTGACAGCATTGGCAAGCGTCAGTCGTCCGGCCGCATAAGCTGCTGCCACCTCCCCTACGCTGTGCCCGCAATAGGCTTGTGCATCGATGCCGATCGAGCGCAAACAAGCAAGCAAACCGAGCTGACAGGCAAAAAGCAAAGGCTGTGCAATTTCCGTACGATCCAGCGACCAGACAGACTTATCGTCCGTAGGTGTCGTCAGGACGGAACTCAACTTAAAGCCCGCCAGCGGCTCAAAGTAGACATCAGCTTCGTCAACAGCCGTTCTGAACACGGTATTGTCACGGTAAAGAACCGTTCCCATACCGACCCACTGGCTGCCGTTACCGGAAAAGACGAAGGCAGTTTTAGCCTTGTCCGCCGCCACAGTGTCGCGATCATGCACCAGGATTGCGTCAGACGGCTCTGCGCTCTTCTCCTCAGAAGTGGCGTCAAGTGCACGAATCACGCCGTCAACACTTTTTCCTTGCACCAGCACGCGGTGAGTAAGCAAATCGCGTTGCTGAAGAACGGCCGCAGCCAATTGGTTAAACCGAGCCAGACGAGCCTTCTCGTCATTGAAGTCGTCCAATTCCTGCGTCAAAAAATCTTTCCAACTTGCCGCCAGCTTGAGAACGGATTCCTTGCTTTTGGCCGAGAGCAACAAAGGCAAGCAAGTGTCTTGCATTGCAAAAGTCGGTTGCTCCTGTGTTTGATCAGCCTCAGCGCAGCCTTCAAGGACTACGTGCGCGTTGGTTCCGCCAAAGCCAAAGGAGTTGATGCCCACCAACGGCAATCCATTGACTTTCGGCAACGGTTCGATTTGGGTAGCTATACGCAACCCCAAAGCCTTGAAATCAATGGCGGGATTGGGCGTTTCAAAGTGCAAATTGGGATAAATCCGACGGTTTTGAAGCGTGAGCAGTACCTTTGCCAGACCGGCCATGCCCGAGCCGGTTTCCAGATGTCCCAGATTGCCTTTCACGGAACCGATAACAAGCGGCTCTTGCGACGCTTCGCGATGTCCTAACACGCGGCCAATAGCCCCCGTTTCCACAGGGTCCCCCACAGCCGTACCTGTTCCGTGGGCTTCAACGTAGGCGATGCGAGATTTGTCGAGCCCGGTCTCGGCTCCTTCGTAAACGTCTTTGAGCAGTTGCGCTTGAGCTTCGCCACTGGGCAATGCAATACCGGTCGTGCGACCGTCGGAATTCACCGCTGCGGCGCGAATCACGGCATAAATCGCATCACCGTCTTTTTGTGCTTCTTCAAGATCCTTGAGAAGGACGACAGCACCGCCTTCGCTGCGAGCATATCCGTCAGCCTTTTCGTCGAACACTCGACAAGCTCCGGTAGGAGACAACATGTGTGCTTTAGAAAAGCCCACGAACCCCATGGGAGACAAAAGAACATTCACGCCACCCGCCACAGCCGCTTTGGCTCGGCCGGAACGAATGCATTCGACGGCCTGACTGATCGCCACCAGACTGGAAGAACAGGCCGTATCCACCGTCATGCTGGGCCCGTGCAAATTAAAGCAGTAGCTGATGCGGTTGGAGATAATGGAAAGTTGCGTGCCCGTCATTGTGTAGGGGCCTTGCAACGCCACGTCATCGCTGTGCAGGATCGCCATGTCGGCACTGGCGGCACCAATAAACACGGCCGTGTCGCTGTGGGCCATCTTGGATGGAGGGATACCCGCGTCTTCAAAGGCTTCCCATGTCATCTCCAAGACCATGCGCTGCTGGGGATCAAGATTATCCGCCTCTTTGGCGGACATTCCCCAAAAGCGGGCATCGAAAAGACGAACGTCACCCACAGTGCCGCAGCGCGGAGCGTAAAACGTTCCCGGCGTAGATTGTTCGCTAGAGAAATACCGTTCAACGTCAAAACGCTCAAACGGCAGCTGCCCTAATGCATCCTCTTTTCGCTCCAGCAACACCTCGAGCGCTTTGAGTGAATCAATGCCCCCGGGGAAGCGACATCCAATACCAACAACGGCCACAGCGCTCGGACGCACAACGCTCACTTTTATCTCTCTTCTCAATAACGAATAACAATAGGTTTTGCGAAAGGCAAATTTTCTCTCAGCTCTCGAATTTTGACAAATCGCATCAAAAAAACGAGTAAACCGCAACCCTTTGTTAGGCCGTATTCCGGCATTGAAACTGAAACGACATAAACAAAAGGTTTCCGAAAACAGGTGCAGTTTCGAAACAGCACAATTTTCGGAAACCTAAGTCAGGAGCACCTAGAAACAAGGAGGTCAAAGTTTTCTTATAGCACTCCTGAAACTAACCGCAAGCGATTAGAACTTGTGCGTCAGACCGCAGTTGACCTGCACCCAACGCGGATCGCTGTTGGCAACGCTGTCCTGGATGTAACCAGCACCTGCGTACAGCGTGGTGCGCTTGGACAGGTAGTATTCATAGCCGGCAGCGGCCATGAAGCGGCTGAAGTCCTTGTCCTTTTCACGATGCTCATTGACGTTGTAGGCGTCAGACGAGGCATCCAAGTAACCAACCGAGGTCTTGATCTTGCCGCCGCCAACGGGAACGTCCACACCGGCCATCACGGACCAACCAGTGGCGTCACCATAACGGTAACCATCGTCAATCAAGTTATTACCCAAACGAGCCCAGTTGCCGTCCGTTGCGTCGCTGCTACCAACAGCCTTGGCATTGTCGAACCAATGCACACCGAGGTAGCTCTTGGCGTAGCCACAGTCGTAGTTCACTGCAGCCGTGATCGTGATCTGGTCGTCACCGCGGCGCACCTGATCGTTCGGACCAAAGCTGGCCTTATTCAACACGTCAACAGCGCCAAAGAGGCTCAGGCCACCATTGTTGTAGGTCACTGCTGCAGCATAGTAACGATCGCGGGAGGATTCGTTTTCAACAGTATTTTTCTGTTCGTCACCCATGCCGTACATCACCCAAACTTCCGCACCGGCAAAGTTCGGCGTCTTGTAGTAGACCACATTGTCCATACGCGTCGGACGATAGGCTTGCATGTAGTTCTGAACACCGACATCGCCCCAACCCGTACCGAAGGACGAGAAGTAACCACCGATACCGGTCGAACCAGCGTCGTTGGCAAACGTGCTCAAACGGCCCATACCGAACTTACCGAAGCTACCTTCGAGGTAAAGACTCGATTCACGATCAAAGAAGGCACCCTTATCAGCACCCGTATCAGAGCTAAAACCGTTTTCAAGCACAAAGCCAACCTTCAGGCCATTGCCGAGGTCTTCAACACCCTTCATGCCGAAGCGGGAGCCAGAACGCTGGCCGGACTGCATGCCGAAGCTGTCCCCGCCATCGCCCTGGAGGCCCTGATAACCATCCCAGTCAATAGAGTTGTAAGCCAAACCAGTATCCACGATACCGTACAGCGTCACAGAGGTGGCCGAAGCGCCACACATAGCGGTCATAGCCGCCAAAGCAACCAATGTCTTTTTCATGATTTGCTTCCTAGGAAAGACACCTAAAAATTAAACAAAAATCGATTGTTGTTCGAACGTAACAATCCTTCGGAACTTCAGCTCAAGAGGCAAAAACAGCTCGGCTGCCGCACTTTTGGTGAAGACCGATGCGAGCATCTTAAAGGAAAGAAAAACTTGTCTCCATACTATGGTTGAACAACATTACATAGGCATTTTCACCAAATCCACTTAGCAACCCATTGATTTTGTAGCAGATTTTCGAGACCATCTTTTGTTTTACACAGAACATAACAAATGAGATCTTCACAAAAGATGATGTATAAAAACAACACTTTTGCTGGGTATTACGTACTCTTTTCGTGAAACCTTCTTGAACTTAGCCATTTAAACACTGCTACTGGATGCATCCTGTTGACTCCTCTCCACGCGTAAGGAGTAAGTCAACATGAACATCCAAGAAGCCTGTCTAAACCGTTATCCCTCACCTCAGTCCAGAAGACGCATCGGCTACGAACTCAATCGCTTGGCTCAACTTTTTCAAATAGCCAGCGTGAACGATATTGACTGGCCTACATTCACACGAGCAACCATAGGCGCACTGCTTGCCCGACCTGAACTCACTAACAGAAAAGCCGCCAGTCAAAACTTCACGTTAAGTGTGATTAAAAGCCTCTGCGAAGAAGCCTATTTTCAGCAGCTGATGCCCTTAGAGCAATATTTTGCCATTGAACGAATTCCCAATTTTCGCGGCAATTCACGTCATGGCTCACCCTGTCTGTCATCCGACGATATACGTCAATTGCTTCAGGGGTGCATCAACGGAGGCACTCCAAAAGACATCAGGGATGCGGCCATCATCGCTGTTGGTCTTGGCTGCGGATTACGCAGAAGCGAAATCTCAGGACTGCAACTGTCTAATATTGATCTTGATCGCCATCTCATTCAGGTGCTCGGCAAAGGCAACAAACTTCGTTATATCGGCCTTAATGCAAATGTCATCCTTTATCTAAAAAAGTGGCTTGAAGCCCGAGGAAGCGGTGGGAGTCCTTATTGCTTCGTCAAAGCACGCAAAGGGGCACACCTGGAACACACCCGCCCATTAAGTCCTGAAGGCTTGTGCCTGATGGTTAAGAAGCGATCTTCCGTACTGATTGGACGAACTATCTCAACTCATGACCTGCGACGAACTTTCGCCTCGCTGTTACTTTCCAATGGCATCGACATTAACTCACTGCGCCTCGTGATGGGGCACAGCGACATCCGAACCACGCAGATCTACGATCGCCGCGACGAAATGATGAGAATTAATAGCATTGCTCAGGTTTCTCTTATACCTTCATTGAACTTCTGACCATTATCGCCTGTTTCCCACTCCCCGTCTCCTTTTTTTGGTATTGATTTGCTGAAATATGCATTTCAACAATTTTAGAACGGCGCTGAACGTGACGATTGCTGTAACCATCACCGCAATCGTCTCGCAGAGTGCGGTTTCGGCCGATTCGGTCTCGCCAACGTCGCTTGCTGTGCAGTACTCGGCTTCGTCGCTTGGCACGAGCACGAATCCTGCGCCTGCGAGTATGGGGGGGCTTAATGTAACTCCCTCGAATATGCTTTCGGGAACGCAGATTGGACCGAACGGCACCATCATGCCCAACGCACAGCCACAGCAGCTGCTGTCAAAGCAGCTACCACAAACGATGACGGCGCCGCCCGCCTGGGCTCAAACAGAATTTCGTACGGCGACCTCAATTCGTCTTCAGCCATTTGCGGCTAATCTTTTCGAAGGTCGTTTTGCTTCGACCTTCAGCGACACAGCTTCGAATGACTACGTGCTCGCGCCAGGCGATCGCATCGTCATTCGTGTTTGGGGAGTGCGTACCTACGATGATGTGCTGGTTGTTGATCAACAGGGGAATATTTTCATCCCGGAAATAGGTCCTGTTCATGTGGGCGGCCTTACGAACAGCCGCTTACTTTCGACGGTGCGCAGTGCTATTTCTGCCGTCTATACGAACAATGTTCAGGTTTACGTCAATCTGCAGAGTGCACAGCCTGTTGCGGTTTATGTCACAGGGTTCGTTAACCATCCTGGGCGCTACGCGGGCGGTTCAATTGACTCCGTTCTTTCCTTCATAGACCGTGCTGGCGGTATTGATCCGGCACGTGGTAGCTACCGCAACATTGAAATTATCCGTGGGGGGAAGTCGATTGCGAAACTTGATCTCTACCTTTTTGCGTTACAGGGTCATGTTCCACAACAGCGCCTCAAAAACGGTGATGTGATTCTCATTAACGAAAAAGGAGTGAGCGTATCTGCCTACGGTTTGCTTCGCGAAGAGGCACAGTACGAATTTTCAAAGCTCACTGCTACGAACGGCTCAGGTCTGATCAAACTTGCCTCGCCTCTGAAAAATGTTTCACACGTGAGCGTCACGGGTACACGAAACAAAGCCCCCTTCAATAGATACTTCACAGTTGAGGACTTTAAGAACTTCAAACTCGCAGACGGTGACATTGTTGAGTTCGTAGCCGACAAGCCGGGCGAAACGATTATGGCGACGGTTACTGGCGCCATAACAGGGGCGTCTCGTTATCCGGTGAAAAAGACGGTGAAGCTGCGGGATCTACTACGACAGATTGAAGTGGAACCTGAACTTGCCGCAACGGAGGCTATTTATATACGCCGCAAGAGCGTAGCACGCGACCAAAAGACAGTCATTCAGGATTCGCTTCATCGGCTCGAAAAGGCGGCATTGACGGCGACATCGGCGACGCCCGAAGAGGCAAGCGTCCGGGTTGAAGAAGCAAAACTCATCCAGGACTTCGTTAAGCGCGCATCTCTCCTCGAACCCGACGGCGTGATCGTCGTTTCTCGCGGCGGCCAAGTAAGCGACATGTGGCTCGAGGACGGCGACGAAATCGTGATTCCGCAGAAGTCAAACGTCGTTCAAATTACAGGTGAAGTGGTAATGCCGAAGTCGATTGCCTATGAGGAAAGCATGTCGATCGACGACTACCTAGCAGCTGCAGGCGGCGTGTCCGACCGTGGTGACGAAAAGCACATTCTCGTTGCGAAGCAGAACGGAGAGGTGGGGCTGGCAGAGCATCTCGGCATCAATGCCGGGGATCGGATTTTGGTGCTGCCGAAGGTTGATGTGAAGTCGATGCTTTTGGCGAAGGACCTGATGACGATTGTTTATCAGATTGCAGTGGCAACTAAAGTGGCTATAGATATTTGATAGAGGATATTATGACTAAAGTATCGATAATTCTACCCTCCCTGAATGTTCATGAATATATTGAAGATTGCTTAAAGAGTGTTTGCAATCAACAATTACAAGATGTTGAAATAATCTGTGTTGACGCTGGTTCTACAGATGGAACATTGGAGATAATTCAAAATTTTGCTAAAAAAGATGAAAGAATAAAATTAATTCTCTCTGAGAAGAAAAGCTACGGTCTGCAAATGAATTTGGGGGTCGATGCATCCAATGGGAAATACATAGGCATTGTTGAAACAGATGATTATGTAAGACCCGAGATGTTCAAACATTTGTATGAGTTAGCAGAAAAAAACGATCTTGATTTCATAAAAGCTGACTTTTATCGTTTCAATCATGATGAAGAAGGTAAAGAGCTTCTCTACTTAAACAAATTAACGGATAACATCTCGTATTACAATCGAGTTGTTAACCCTAGAATAGAGAAAGAAGTATTTAAGTTTGTAATGAATACATGGTCGGGTATTTATAAAAGAGAATTTCTTATCAAAAATAATATTCGACATAACGAAACTCCTGGAGCTTCTTATCAAGATACAGATTTTTGGTTTCAAACATTTAGCTTTGCTGAAAGAGCGTATTTCGTTGATAAACCTTATTATATGAACCGAAGAGATAATCCTAACTCTTCTGTTTATAGCAACAAAAAAATTTACGCCTTTTGCGACGAGTATGATTATATATATTCAAAACTATTTAAGGATAAAAAAAATAAAGATCTCATTCCTGAATTTCAATTTTATCGTTATAGATCATATATGTCATCTTTAAATAAGTGCGAAGGGGACGACAAGCGTCGATTTATTGAAAAATTCAAGAAGGACCTTTTGGCTTCAAAAGATCGTGGAGAATTGGATCTGACTCTTTTTACTGAAGGAGGTAAAAAGACAATTAATCTGATTATAAACGATACAGAGAAATTTATTTCTCAACAACTCAAGAAAAGACCTGTTGCCTACAAACTCGGAACAAACTCAAAAGAAGTGCTTATTGCGCCAAAATGTATAAACACTCCGAAAGTTTCTGTAATCATACCGCTCTATAATGCCGAGAAATTTATTAAAGATTGCCTTACGAGCGTTCTTAAGCAAACACTAATTGACATAGAAGTAATCATTGTTAATGATGGCTCCACTGATTCCTCACTAGACATAGTGAAACAGTTTTGCGAAAAAGATAATAGAATTATCCTTTTGTCTCAGCCAAATTCAGGATCAGGAAAGGCTAGAAACTTTGGATTAAGCTTTGCAAAAGGTGATTACATCGCATTCATGGATTCAGATGATTGGTATCCAGACAAGGATATTCTAGAAACACTTTACAACAAGGCGACTTCTAATTCAGCAAAAATTTGCGGTGGCTCATTTAGTAACTATAAAAATGGTGTAACTAATACTAAATTTGTTGGCAACTACCGGAAATACACTTTTGAAAAAGAAGGTTTCATCGAATTTAAAGATTACCAATTTGATTACGGTTATCATCGTTTCATCTATTCTCGCGAATTGATCCAGAAAAATAATATTGAGTTTCCAGACTTGCTGAGATTTCAAGATCCACCGTTTTTCCTAAATTGCATGAAAGCTTCTAGTGGATTTTATGCTATACCAAAAATCGTGTATTGCTATAGAAAAGGTGAAAACAATGTTAAATGGAATCCGCGAAAAATTACCGATTTACTAAAGGGAATTCTATTTGAAGTCAAGTTTTCAAAAGAGCAAGGGTATCACATGCTTCACAGAATAGCAATTGATCACATCAATGTGGAATTTGAAAAACACATTCAACCTTTCTTGAATTTCGAAAACATTGACATAATTGAAACACTTTTCGTGATTAACAAAGAAATTGACAAAGACTTACTCCTTAAATCAGGATATAAAATCGACATCACAAAACCTTATCTAGTTAAGCCGTTAAGAAAGTTCGCCAGAAAATTCGAAGAGAAAATTGAAAGTATTACAATTAAAACCGCATCAAGAGAAATCATTTTATCTGGTGAAAATGATGAAACTTCGAACCAAAATAAAATTATTGGCAATTTAAGAGATGAAAATGATAAATTAAAAAAGAAATTGGAGACATTAAGAAATGGATTGTCTTTTAAAATAGGAAGATTCTTAACCTTTGTCCCTAGGAAAATCATTGATTTTACGAGAAAGTAAATGCCGAAAATCTCTGTTATCGTGCCAGTATACAATGGCGAGAAATTCATTAGCAAATGTCTCGATTCTCTCTTGTCTCAGAATCTTAACGACATTGAAATTATTGTAATTAACGATGGCTCAATTGATAAAACTGAAAATATAGTCAAGCAACGAGCATTGAGTGATACTAGAATTACATTAATAAGTCAGGAAAATTCCGGAGTAAGTTCAGCAAGAAATAGAGGAATTCGTGCAGCTAAAGGGGACTACATCGCTTTTTGCGATTCAGATGATATATTTGATTGTGACTTTTTAGAGAAACTATATACATTAGGAAAAAAAGAAAATCTCGATATTGTAAAAGGATCAACGATCTTAGTAGATGCTACAGGTAAGGAAAGAATAGATCCGGAAAATTCAAGAATTGTTGACATTTCGGATTTCAATAGCAAATGGTTCTCAGCCATTTACAGGCGAGAACTATTAAGCAGATTTAATATAACATTCCCAGAAGAGATTTCATATAAAGAAGATACGGTATTTCTGTTTAAGTCAAAGCTATACGCAAAAAGCTTTCAAAAGATTGACGATACATTTTATCATTATAATTTTCAAAGATCAGACTCATTAAGTAATAATGTCAGCGAAAAATCAATAAAGGATGCTTTTAAAAATCTTTTAATTAGAGTATCCATTCTAAATCATTACTTTAGTGATAACCCTGGAAAAATTGATTATTCATTGTATAAAAATATAATAAATAATAGCTTCGCATATTTCGCAAAATACAGCGTTATGTCTTTGGGCGCAAAAGCACAAGAAGAAATCGCAACTATCATTCGTGAAATTCTATTACACATTAAAGACAAAAATAATAGCACTAAAAATATACTATCAAACAAAAAAATGAAGCAATTTTGAGATACTATTCTAACCTTGAATATAAAAATTATGACTATTGGGGTGAAATTAAAAAACTTCTAGACAAAGAAGCGAGTTCTGTTTCTCTCGACAATTTAAAAATTGAACATAAGGGTAGACTCCGAATTAGGACCGATCATTTTGATGTAGAAACTTTCTTGGTCCCGAAGTTTTACGAAAAATTATATGTCTTTTTATCTGGTGTGGGTCATTGGGATACAGCATATCCTTTTTTTGAAAGAACTAGATGGTCGAAGGATCTAAAGGGGATTTCTCTTTTCTTTGATGATCCAACACGTGTTCAAGCAAAATTAGATCTTCCATACTACTTTGGTTCCAAAGAAAATGACTGTAAGGACGAAATATTAAAAATCGTTTTGAAAATTTGCTCAATACATAATATTAACTTTCAGAATGTGGTTTTTATTGGGCACTCAAATGCGGGTTATGCAGCTATCTATTTAGCAGATAAATTGAAAGGCTCTTTGTCGATTTCTTTCTGTCCTCAATTCTCAATTAAAAAATTTCTAGATAATAA
>OGJG01000229.1_pt1 | contig 43590 bp, 41 predicted proteins | sample 1572011 | NCBI WGS metagenome assembly OGJG01 (sample SAMEA2582115, study PRJEB24529) | metagenome | biome: Human gut stool | place: China | collected 2011
TGCAAGCCATAACTAAACAAACCATCTATCTGCCGCACGACGGCAAAAGAAAAAAAGCCGTCGTACAGCAGCCTATCAATACGTCTATTTGAAACGGCGGCTCAGTTTTCAGAGCCGCCGTTTCTCTTTGGATATTCAGTAACCCCACGGCGGCCCATAGGAGGGTGTCGCCGTGTCCATCTTACTTTCTCACAATTCCCATGACCTTCACCAGCTAAAAAAAGCGTAGCTCCCCCTCCGGGACAGTCTGGCTATGAAGGTACAATATATCAGTACAATTATGATAATGTAATTTCATGCGTCTGCATAGTGTCTTGCTGTGCGGGCGCTTTTTTGTACTTCGAGACAAATTGTCCCGAGGTGCGGGGCGGCTCCCCAGGATGCCGCTCTCCGCCAAGCCCCGTTTCGGTCACTCATCCACCCAACACCGAAACGGAGGTTTATTTATGACTACAATCAATCTGAAGGGTTTTTATTATTGGTACACACAGGATCAGTTTATCGAGGTTTCTGACGAGGTAGCCGAAGTGTTTGTGTCCGATGCCCGACACGAAATGGCCTACCAGCGGCGGCTCTCCCGGCATAAGGCGCAATATTCTCTGGACTGCGATGACGGGATCGAATATTCCGCCTGCCTGCATGAGCCAACGCCCCAGGAGCTACTGGAGCGTATGGAGCTGTTCATCCGTCTATGGAATGCACTCAACTCTTTGCCGGAGATCCAGGGCCGCAGGATTGATGCCCACATCATTCTCGGAAAGAGCATCAAGGAAATTGCCGAGGTCGAGGGCGTACATGAGGAGTCTGTCCGCCAGTCGATCAAGCGTGGCCTTGAGCGCATGAAAAAAACTTTTTGATTTTTTCATTTTCCCCACTTGGAAATGATGAAAAAATGTCTCGGTTTATGAAAGGGGATATTCTTCTTTCCGCAGATAAACAGCGGCGGCCCCGGGCATAGTCCGGGGAGCCGGGCGGCGGGTGCGCTGTGACTTTTTCTTTGGAAGAACGAGCGAACAACACCAACACCGCAACTGGGCCGGGCCACCCCACGGCCACGATCCGGCATAGGACAGGCTGGCCGCCTGTCACTCCGGGCCGCCCTCTTATCTGCGAGGGAACGCCGCTCTGAGCATGGTTGTCTTTGGACAGGGCAAGAAAATGGGAGCGGCGTTCCCTATATTTATACTTACATGGAGTGAGGCAAGAGGGCAGCATCGTTCTCCCTTTTAACCTTTGTGTGGATAGGGTAGAACTCCGGTGATTTCACTAAATCACGCACTTAACCGGTACTGGATACCGAAAAGAGCCGAAGGCAACTTTGGCATCTTTTCATGCCCAAATTGTAGAACATTGTGGTATTATGGGATAGAAAAATATTTGAAAAAATATGTGAGATTTGAGTTCAAAAGTTGTGTATATAGGTGAAAGGGTAAGTTTGAAAGTGAGGTGAACACTGATGGATGACGCAAATATAGTCCAGTTATACTGGGATAGGAATGAGCAGGCAATCCCCGCAACAGCAGACAAGTATGAAAGCTACTGTACCTCGATTGCCAAGAACATACTGGGCAACCATGAGGACACAGAGGAATGCGTGAACGATACATACTTGAACGCATGGAACTCCATGCCACCGCATAGGCCGAGCATTCTATCTACATTCCTTGGGAAAATAGTCCGCAACTTATCGTTTAACCGATACAAGCATAACACTGCCGACAAACGAGGTGGTGGAGAGTTGCCTGTGGTTTTGGAGGAACTTTCAGACCTGGTATCTGGCAAGGATGAGGTTGAACAGGCATTTGACCAAAAGGAACTCACGAAAGCCATTGATACATTTCTGGATAGTCTTTCTCCAGAGAAAAGAAGTATTTTTATCAGCCGATACTGGTACACCGATAGCATTTCAGAAATTGCTGTCCGGCACGGCATGAATGATGGGGCAGTATCAATGACCCTTAACCGCCTCCGCCTTAAACTACACAACTACCTTTTAGAAAGGGGCTTTGAACTATGACTAACGAAAAACTGTATGAAGTCCTCGGCGATATCAACGAGAAATATGTCAGCGAGGCAAGGGTATATCAAAAAGCAAAGAAGCCCATCTGGGCTAAATGGGGAGCTATTGCAGCTTGTTTGGTTTTAGTATGCGTTGTGGCAATTCCCTTTTTTTCCCACAACAATAGTGTTACTACTCCGGATATAGCAGACGCGGCACCGATGATTTATGTTAACGACACCCTGTATAAGCAGTCCACTTCGCAAACATCGTTCAACGAATTGAAAGACGATTTTGTTTATTTAGGCGTCATCGAAAGTGATGTTACCAACTTCCAAGGCACAAATGACGCAGGTAATTATTTGGACGGTATACCCAAGGAAAACTTCCAGGCAAATCACCCTATTGTTGGCTCAGAAGTTTATCAATATGGCGAAAACATCGTCGTTGGGATTGGCGGGAAATACTGGTTGTATGAAAACTATCATAGCACAGACCTCGACGGAAACCCAGACGGGTATGACCCGCTCCCCAATAACCAAACTTCTGCTGAAGAAGTATCAGAACAAGACCCTGCCGCAAACTGAATGAGCTATCTTCATATCGAAAGGACAGCCGAGAAATCGACTGTCCTTTTTCTATGCCCATTTTCCGTCAAATCGACGGATGGATTGGCGGATAGGCTTATATCCACACAAAAGGTAAAAGGGAGGCATCGTTTAGGTGCTGCCCTCTTGCGTTTCCCCACGATATGCGGGAGGCGTATCCTATTTTTGATAAGGAGGTTTTACCGTGAGATTAACGGCAAAGGAACTGGAACAAATGAAAAGCGTTGACATCGGCGCAGTGGCTCCCGAGTCCCTGCCGGATGTGAGCGGTATGACCTTTGACACCTCTCTCCCCCGGGAGGAGCGGATCGCTCTGTTTTTGCAGGCAGTAGAAAATCCATACTGCTTTTGCATCGGCGGGATCGGTGTAAAAATTGAATTTGCGGAAAGCGGGCCGTCCTTACAGGACACGCTGACGGACTTCCTGCTCCGGCAAAAAAGCGGGCTGTAACTTCGGTTATGGCCCGTTACTACTTCGAGACAAAGTGTCCCGAGGCGGAGGCATCCTTGTTGTCCCGCCCGGGCAGAGGTATAATATAGATGTAATGTGATAGGGAAGGAGGAACAATGGCACGAGCAAAAAACAGAGGGTATCAGCAGAGTTTCTCTCCCTCTTACACAATCCGCCGCTGGCGGCTGGGCATCTATATCCGGCTTTCAAAGGAAGATTTGAAAAAAGGAAAAGACGATAGCAACAGCGTAAAGAACCAGCGTGACCTACTGAACGATTTTTACCGACGCAACATTGACGAGTTTGAAAGCATCACGGAATATGTGGATGATGGTCATACTGGAACGGACGCCAACCGTGAAGATTTTCAACGGCTCTTGACGGATGTCATGAGTGGTAAAATCAACTGCGTTATAGTAAAAGACCTGTCCCGCTTCGCACGAAATTATAGCGATGCCGGAAGTTTGATCGATAACCTGTTTGTTCAAATGGGTGTTCGCTTTATCAGCCTTGCTGAGAATGTGGACAGCTACAAGAACCCCGACAGCGTTTCAAATATCATCGTTCCCATTACAAACGTGATGAACGATAATTACTGCTATCAGACTTCCAAAAAGATCCGGCAGGTATTTGATTACAAACGGCGCAACGGCCAGTATATCGGAGCATTTGCTCCTTACGGCTATGTAAAGCACCCAAAGGACAAGCACAGGCTGATTGTTGATCCAGATGCTGCTGAAAATGTCAAACTCATTTTTACAATGCTTATTCAAGGGTCATCAAAACGTGCTATCGCGCTGTACCTGAACGAACACGGCGTACCGAGCCCCTCGGCTTACAAGGTACAAAAGGGCTTGCCTGTTTCGACAAGAGGGTATGACGATCCTATGTGGGGAGTCCGCATGATCCACTCCATTCTTACCAATCCGACCTACACCGGGGATTTAGCCCAAGGCCGAAGCCGGGTGAAAAGCTACAAGGTACACCAGATTGAAGCTGTTCCACGCGAGGAATGGGTGGAAGTGGCTGGAACGCATGAGGCCATTATCGACTATGAAACTTTCGACAAGGTACAGGCTCTCTTACAGCGTGATACCCGTACTTCCCCGAAAGGCCGTGAGGTACATTTATTCAGCGGCTTTCTGAAATGTGCCGATTGCGGGCGGGCCATTACCCGATGCGTTGGCAAGAACAACAATGTATATTATTCTTGCTCAACCTACAAGAACCGTTCCCGGACAGCCTGCACCATGCACTCAATCAAGCATGAACGGCTGGAGGCTGCTGTTTTGTTCGCTGTACAGCATCAGGTACATTTGGCTGTTTCCTACTCGGAAATCGTCACGCAGATCAATTCCGCTCCAATCAAAAAAAGCCAGTCTTACCGACTGGACGATCTGATAGCTGCAAAAGAGCGGGAACTGACAAAGATAACACGCTACAAGCAATCTCTTTATCAGGACTGGAAAGACGGTGAAATCACCCAGCAGGAATACCGGGATATGAAGGCTGACTATGAACGGCAGACTTCTGATATTTCCGCGGTGCTTACCCGGCTGAACGCTGAACGCGCAGAACTGGCAAACGGTGTGGACAACGAGCATCCTGCACTGGTAGCCTTTATGAAGTATCAGAACATTGAAGCCCTCAACCGTGAAATCTTGGTTGAACTTGTGGACTATATCAAGGTCTATGAAAACGGCAATATCAGCGTGAAATTCAAATTTGCTGACGAGCTCCGCAAGATTGCCGAGTACATTGAAATCAACACTACGGAAGATACCGCAGTAGCGGGCTAACCCCCGCTACAAACCCCTTTGACAGTGTGTTTTCCTAATAGGCGCTAATCATAAGCTGCTGAATATGGGAAATTGGGGACGTTCAAGGGAGAAATGTCTGCCTCACGAAACCTAAAGGGAACAGTGAATGAAATTTGGCTGTATGGTATGATGTAGTCGAATCTAGACACTCGACAAAGTCCAGCAAATGATGTGGACTTTCAAATTCCCAGGGGTATATAAGAGAGTACGGGCAAAATAGTGTGAATAAACGAGGCGGAAGTATTCCACAGGTTTGCGGGCATGGCTGACCGAAGGGAAGCGATGCCTACCCAGCGACCCGGAGCAAAGCGGAGGGCAGAGTAAGTAAAAGGGAAATTCTGCTGCGAAGTGTAAGCGGAGCAAGGGAATTTCCCTTTTACTTTCTCTGAGCAGCCTCGCAGAGTGTGTAAGGAAGTATCAAATAGCAGGGGATGAAGGATGTCTTGTAAAGTCACCGGGCAGCCCCTGCTATTTGATATTTCCGGGAATAAAGGAAATGTAACAGTTAGGAGATATCGAACAGGCTTCATGTATGTAAGGTGTCTGCCAAAGGCAGTCACCGCAGATAGCCAATCCACAGGAAAACGATTACAGGCAGTAAGGGGTATAGTCTTATACTTCTTACTGCCTGTAATGGTTTTCCGTCAGGGTAGCCAAGAAACTACCGTAGCCAACAGAGTCATCGACCAAAGGGAGATAATGAATATTCATTGAAAATCAGCTCAATTTCATGTACTATAAATTGTACGAATAAAACAAACCACATCTGAACTTCCGACTACAGTGAGGTAGTTATTGTGGGAGCCGGAGCGGATGCGGTGGATTAGAACAGAGGAAGATTACGCAAAACTATGGAATTGTAGGAAAAGAAAATGAAATATAACTTTATACGCACCCTTCGAGGTGACATTACAAAAGTAAATGATGTTCAAGCAATCGTTAATGCTGCTAACAACTCTCTCTTAGGAGGTGGCGGTGTAGACGGAGCTATTCATAGAGCTGCAGGCCCGATGCTTTTAGCGGAGTGCCGACAATTAAATGGTTGTGAAACAGGAAAAGCAAAGATTACCAAAGGCTACAACCTGCCTTGCGATTATGTAATCCATACTGTAGGACCGATTTGGAGAAATGGAAGAATGCACGAGGATGAACTTCTTACCAGCTGCTATTTTCACTGCATGCAGTTAGCAATGGACAATGGTATTCGCTCCATTGCATTTCCTTCCATTTCAACCGGTGTATATGGTTATCCGGTGGAGCAGGCGGCTAAGATTGCTGTTCGTACCGTAGCAAGATTCTTAGCAGATAATCCGGATCAATTTGACCTCGTGGAATGGGTTTTATTTGATGAGAATACAGAGAAAGTCTATGAAAAAGAAGTAGACCGTCTATATGAGAAAGTAAATTAGTGTGTAGCAAATAGAATGTCGAAGGGAGTAGGAATGGTGCACGCTCGGAAAGAAGGGAAATGTTGGTGGAAGAAATACAGAATTATATATGCGCAAATGGGGTTTGCATTGAAAAGGTTAGGGCTGGGCTGATGCATACAATGGCAGAGTTGTATGAACTTGTTGGAAGGAGCGATGCTACTTCAATCCAGAGGACAGTAAGAGATACATTCTTTTCTGCTAACTTTTATGATAAAGACGGGAAAATAATGATTTATTTTTATGATGAGCTGGATCCGGATGAAATGACGGATTTCTTAATGCGTGAAAAGGAATATTCGATAGACCGCCAATATGTCTATGAACTGGTTTGCAGAATACAGCAGAGGATGATGAATCAGTTTTATCAGGAACTGGACATATACAAAAAGCAACATTTCATAAAAACAACAATTTCAATGAACAGACAGTTATTGGATAAAAAGCAATATAAAAAGTTTGTAAATGCATATAAAAAGGCATTTGTTAATAGGGCAAACAGTCCATATAAGAGAGTACGGGCAAAATAGTGTGAATAAACGAGGCGGAAGTATACCACAGGTTTGCGGGCATGGCTGACCGAAGGGAAGCGATGCCTACCCAGCGACCCGGAGCAAAGCGGAGGGCAGAGTAAGTAAAAGGGAAATTCTGTTGCGAAGTGTAAGCGGAGCAAGGGAATTTCCCTTTTGCTTTCTCTGAGCAGCCTCGCAGGATGTGTAAGGAAGTATCAAATAGCAGGGGGATGAAGGATGGTTTTATAAAGTCACCCTTCATCCCCCTGCTATTTGATATTTCCGAAGCTTGAAGCAAAGTAATGATTAGGCGAAAACAGTTAGGATGCACATATGTAAGGTGTCTGCCAAGGGCAGTCACCGCAGGGAGCCAGTATACAGGAAAGTGGTGGAGCCAAGGCAGTCATGCTGACCGGAGGGAGGCATGTCTGCCCTACAGAACCTAAAGCGAGAAGTAAATGAAATCTGGCTGTATGGTGTGGTGTAGGCGAAGCCGGAGACGCACGATACAGTCCAGCCGTGGAAGTGGAACCTGCAAATCTCCCCCGGGGAGGGGGCGGGGGAGCGCGTACAGTATGTTAGCTTGCGTATTTTGCAAGCTTACATACTGTAGCCAGGGGGTAGGAATGGTACCTAAATATACGCAGGAGTTGTTTGTATGAAATATATCTTTCTGCAAATACTAAAGCGGAAAGAGGTGATTTACATGGCAGTTGCACACAAATGTTCTATATCCATGGGAATGGTTCTGATACCTGTAGGATTATACAAAACAACAGTAGACAACGATATTCATTTTAACCAATTGGAGAAGGAAAGTAAGGCACGGATAAAATATAAAAAGTATTGCAGCCATTGTGGGAAAGAGGTAGCTCCCCAGGACATTATTAAAGGCTACGAGTATGAAAAAGATAAATATGTGGTGATGACGGATGACGAACTGGAGCGTATTAAGACCAGAAAGGATAAAACCATCCATATTCTGCAGTTTTCCAAAATGTCAGAGGTAAATATGATATATTATGAGCAGGATTACTATGCCATTCCGGAGACAGGTGCAGAAAAAGCATTTGAACTCTTACGTCAGGCACTTCTTTTGGAGAAGAAGGTAGCTATTGCAAAGACCGTTATGGGAACCAATGAGAAGCTTCTGGTATTATATCCCTTAAAGGACGGTTTGATTGTTAAAACCCTTTTCTACAATGATGAGATTGCAGTGGTTCCAAAGCAGATTCCCAAGATGAAACTCAGTGAACAGGAACTGGATATGGCAAGAATGCTCATTCAGAACATGACGGAGCCCTTTGATGCCTCGTCTTATCAGGATGAGTACCAGGCCAGATTGCGAGATGCAATCATGAAGAAAATTCAAGGACAGGAAATTGTCACCGTAGATACCGGGGCACCTAACAATGTAATTGACCTGATGGAAGCATTGCAGAAATCACTGGAACAGACCAAGGATGGCTCGAAAGGCAAAAAGGAAGTGGGAACAGCGTAATGGATTTCTTTCAGGATAAGAATATTTCTCCTATGCTGATTGCACAGATGCAGGAGCCATTTGATGATCCGGAATGGATTTATGAATTGAAGCTGGATGGCTTACGGTGTATTGCTTATCTGGAAAAAGAAAAAGTCACTCTGCGGAATAAAAGAAATATGGAACTGCTCCCAAGATTTATAGAACTGAAGGACATCTATAAGCAGGTTACAGACAGGTGTATTTTGGATGGTGAACTGGTGATTTTGGTGAATGGAGTTCCTGACTTTTATAAACTACAGAAAAGGACCATGCTTACCAGCAAGACAAGGATTGGGCTGGAGGCAGCAAGGATTCCAGCTTCTTTCGTTGCATTTGACTGTCTGCAGGCAGGAGATAAGGTGCTTTTGGATGTGCCACTGATTGAGAGAAAGCAGATTTTGGAGAAGCTTGTACAGGAAAATGACAGGATGGCAATCTCCAGATATATCCCGGAAAAAGGGATTGGGTTATTTCAACTGACCCTGGAGAAAGAACTGGAAGGCGTGGTGGCAAAGAAAGCCTCCAGTCTGTATTTTCAAGGAAAACGAACAAAAGACTGGATTAAATTTAAGCGTATGGCAGATAAGGATTTCTTGATCTGTGGATATGTGCCGGGAAAGACAATCAGTCTGATTCTCGGAGAATACCGGAACGGAGAATTGGTATACGCCGGAACTGTTTCATGGGGAGTCAGGAGTGAGATTATCAAGGCATTAACCAAAGGAAACTGTCCTTTTCGAGAAAATATGAAACCGGATGGAACTATTGTTTGGTGTAAACCGGAAAAAACTTGTATTGTGGAGTATATGCCCAATACCCTGGATGCACTCAGGCAGCCGGTATTTAAGGGTATTAGAGATGATATGTGAGAATTTTTGATTTTTCGCTAAATTTGGGTGGGAAACAAATGAAAGACATTTAAGAGAGATAATGTAGAACAGGGGCAGAATCGCATGGCAGTGTATTTGACACAGCTAGGTGGTTCTGCTCCTGTTCTGATGTTATGGTTTTCTGCCAGTCCGCCAAGGAAGTAAATCTTGTCAAGCCCCCTGGGAGTCGGGCATGAGGGAAAGTGCTAAAACACTTATCAAGAGATCAGGGGAATGGTACATAAAAAACCTTATAAATTTCTCCACAGCTTTCTTTCGGTGCAAATTTTATATTAAGCCTGAGAGTATCTGTCGTCATTTGTCCATCAGGCTTATTACCTATGAAAATGCACGGAGGGAAGGTGATGCTATGCCTTATATCGGAAATTTTGATTTTTTCTATGGAAAGGAAAGTGAACGATACAACTTCATCATCATACCAAAGCTTCTGATGAAGGATGAAAGGTTCCAACATATATCTGCAGAAGCAAAACTTATGTATGGTTTGTTTCTGGACCGTAATTCCCTGTCGCAAAAGAACGGCTGGCTGGACGAAGAAAATCGTGTCTACATCATTTACACCATTGAGGAAATGAAGAAAGACCTTGGCTGTGCCACAGAAAAGGTAAATAAAGTTTTAAAGGAACTGGAATCCATTGGTCTGATTTACCGGAAGCGAAACGGTAAGAGAAAAGCCAATTATATTTATGTGATGGATTATATGGCGATTTACCGTACTGCAGGGAAAGAAGAGAGGGGAACAGATGGCAAAGATATGAATTTCGATAATCGAAAATCATGTATTTCGAAAAACGAAAATCATAGTGAATTTCGAAAATCGAAAAGAAGTAAGACTGATAGTAATAATACTGATTATAGTAATGCTTCCAACCGGAAGAAATATAGAAACAGTTTCTGCAGCTTTCCCCAGAGAGAATATGACTTTGAGGAACTGGAACGCATCCTATTAAGCAACAACGCTGAAAATGGCAGCCTATAAAATAGAAAATTTCATTTTCTTTTTTCTCCGGAACACATTCCATGCAATTTAGAAATTGAAGGGTGTGAGAAAGACCCGGACGAAAGGAGTACAGAGATGAACCAAGACAAGTTACAGCGCATTGACAATCCGGAAGTTGTTGGCAAACGAAAGAGAAGATTTATAAAAATCCTTGTGATAATCATCCTTCTCATTCTGCTCTGCCTGTGCTTCCGTTCCTGTCGGGCGAGGGATGAACCTTTGACTACACAGAACCGTATTTACGAGGAGGACTGTACACCAGAATACGAGGATGTGATTCCCTCTGAGGAGAACAAGAGACCATTAGCAATGACGGAGATTATAGTTTTCAGTTTTTCTATGAGCAGTTTGCAGAATCCCACATTGAAAAATTGATTTTCAATGCAGTGGAGGTTACGGTTGGTTATTATACAGGTGATTCATTGCATGAATTTTACGGGCCATTTCATGAGGCGAACATAGGAACCGTGGAAATCGGAAGCAGTGTAGCAAAGATTCCGGAAATCCTTTTTCAGGATGCCATCATGGAACTGGAAACCTTGGAGTTACAGACAGAACATATAGGAGCCTTTGCATTCAGCAGTAAGGACATCTCTATAGGTCATCTGATTATAGGTGAAAATGTGAAATATCTGGAGGAATTTTCTAACAGCACTAATCTGTTCCATTATTGGGAGCAGTTTTCCAGTGCGAGGATAGGAACGCTGACTTTCCTTGCAAATGAGATGGATTTGGCACATCTGCAGCCTGTAGGTGGTTCTGACAACATGTATGCACCATTTAGGGATGCAGTGATTGGCAGTCTGGAAATAGGAAGCAATATCACCAGAATTCCGGAATTGTTTTTATGTGATGCGTCCATCTGCATTGGGGAATTAACGCTTACCCAGAGCATCATTGGAGCCTATGCCTTTTCCGGTAAGAACATTTCTATTGGAACCTTGACATTTGACAGCACGGTAGAAGCACTGGCGGAATCTTATTTCAGTACAGAGTTGTTCCATTACTGGGAACAGTTTTCCAATGCGAAAATCGGAACGATAAAGCTGAATACCGCTAACCTACAGTTGGTAAAAACAGTGGACAAGGGAACGAGTAGCAGTAATACTGTCTGTGGGCCATTTATGGATGCAACCGTTGGAAATCTGAAAATCGGGGCGGTAGTGGAAACTATACCGGATTATTTCCTGTACGAAGCAGCAATGAATATGGAGGAACTGACCATAAATGTTCCGGTGATTGGAGCAAGGGCTTTTGCCGGTGAGCATATTTCCTTTGGCACACTGACCATCGGAGCAGAGGTTACAACCTTTCCGGAAAGCTATTTCAGCCGGGATATTTCTCATTATTGGGCTCAGTTTGAAAGCAATAAAATCGGACATCTGATCTATGAAGCAAAAGCTGCTGTGGTTGTAAATGATGTGGAGGAAGCAGGCGGAACCGGCACAAATTTTTACGGACCATTCCAGAGTGCGGTTATTGATGCCTTTACTCTATCGGACAGTGTAACTTATATTCCGGATTTTCTGCTGAAGGATTCCACGGCAAAGATGGAAGAGCTGGATTTGCATATGGAGGAAATCGGCTCTATGGCTTTTCATGGGGCAGGTATTTCCATCGGTACACTGACACTTGGGGAAGAGGTGGCTTTGCTTCATAAGGCAGAAAGCAGTAACAACGCATATCAGTATTGGGAGCAGTTTTCCGAAGCTACGATTGGAGAGGTGTATTACAGCGTGCCATCTCTGGAATTGGAAGGAGAAGCGGAGCATGACAATTATTGTCAGGGGCCTTTTTACTTAAGCACGATTGGTAAGCTGTATCTTTCGGATAAGGTAGATCGTTATCCGGCGTACTGCTTTTTAGATGCCTATTTAGAGCAGGAGGAGCTTGCAATTCACGCTAAGACCATCGGAACCCGTGCTTTCTCAAGCGCAAATATTTCCATTGGAAGGTTGACCATTGGTACAGAGGTGGAAAGCTTTGAGAGTGTGTTGTCGGGTAATCTGACTTATTACAGGCAGTTTGGAAGCTGTGATATTGGAACGGTAAACTACCTTCCGGTGAATGCCACCACAGGAACGGTTTGCTATAAGGGTGTCTTTGATGCTGCAACCATCGGAAATCTGGAGATTGATGAAGCGGTGGAAGTGATACCCAATTATTTGTTCTACAATGCCGCCATGGAACTGGATGGCTTTACGTTGAATGTGCCAATTATCGGATATTTCAGTTTTTCCGGCAAAGGAATTCTGTTCCACAAGCTGACCATAGGGGAAGATGTTTCCGTGTTTTTGGCGAACAGCAGCAATTACAGCAGAGCCTTTGACTACACAACCATTGAACAGCTGAATTATTACGCTTCGGAAGCTAAGATGGAAACCTTGAATTCCAGTGTATATGGTCCATTCTCTTACGATACGGTCATTAAGGGGCTGGTTATCGGAGATAACGTAAAAGAAATTCCTTACGGATGCTTCCGTGATGCCAATATGGACATCGAGGAGCTAACCATTGAGAATGCGGCTATCGGGTATATGGCGTTTTACGGTCATGATGTGAATATCGGAACTTTGAACATTGGCAAAAATGCAACTTACCTCGGAGTAATCTCGAATCAGCTGAAAAACTTCCAGTATGCCAACATCGGAACTCTAAATTACAACAGTAACGCTGTTGATCCGGAGTGGTGTACAACGACAGGCGGCTGGGGCATGTTTATATACTCTAACATCGGACAGTTGAATATCGGAGAGGATGTAGAAACCATCCCAGCGTTCTGGTTCCGCAATGCGGTGATGAATCTGGAGAGTCTGACCCTTTCCTGTGGTTGGTCTTATTACGCATTTTACAGCACGGACATTACCATTGGAACATTGACCTTAAATGGAGATATGGCAGAAATCAAACATGTCAGCAACAACAATGTGGCATTTGGCAATAACACCATTGATACGGTAGTTTATGATATTCCGGCTGCTGTATTTAACCCAACAAAGGAAAACGCCTATGGAGTATTTTACAATGCCAACATTACCAACTTCATCCTTGGGGAGCATGTGGAATATATTGACAGCAGACTGCTTCGCGGGAATACCGTGACTAACTGCTATGTCTATCCGGTAAAGGCTTCTGAAAGTTTTCTGGCACAGACACTTACTGCCGGATATCTGCCTGCCTGTACGAACCTGCATATCCATTACAACAGTGACTTTAAAGCGTTTTTCTCAAATGCGGTTACAGAGTATCATTGGCTGTGCGTGGACTACTTCGACACTACCTATGGAGATAAGGTGATTGATGAAGAGACAGGGGAATATGTGGTTGAAATCTTTAAGACCTGCAGCGTCTGCGGTTATGAGGAAACAGATAAAGAGCAGTTGGACAACAGCTATGATATATATTTATCCATTCCGGTGGAAATACCTCTTACCTTTGATGGTGAGACAAAATCCTACACCGGCAGTGAACAGATTTATGCTTACGGAACCCTTGGAAATGCTTATGAGGGCATTCAGCTTGTGGTTGACAGGGATTCTGATACTTTCGGCAAGGCAGTGCTGGGAGAGAATGCTTATGATATTTCCTCCTATCTGTCAGTGGGCTTTGATAGTGGAGAGACAGCAAGCTTCACTGCGGAACAGCTTTTAGGGAATGCCGGATATGTGGAAACCGGGGGAACGGAGGTCTTGTATCAGGAGCAGATGAGTGTGGCGGTGGACGCCTTTGCATTTGTTGAGAGTGGAGCCGGATATTACCAGATACCCATTCCGTTGCGATTTGAACTGAAATAAAAATGAGAGTTCCGGAGCTTCTGGACACAAGTTGCCCATGGAATTTTGTAGGAGGCAGGTGTTCAGAAGCAATCCGGAGTATGGAGGCTTTTATGGATAGAGAAAAAGATTACAGATATACAGAGGACGGTGTTCTCTTAGTGCGGAAGCTGGAATCAGAAAAGCTGGGCGGCTTTGTTACCATGTTCGGCTGTAAGGAGCGGTGGTATCAATGCAGCGAGAAAGACCCGGACAGTCAATATCTTAGAGTGGTTCTGGGTGGATGGTTCGGGCTTCATAAATTCATGGAAGGGAGTTTGCTGCAGGGCATGTTCTATCTTATGACCTGCGGATGCTTCGGGGTGTTCTATCTTTGTGACCTGATTACGTTATGCTGTGGGAATTATTTTTATCGGAAAGTAACCTATGTAGATGAGGGCATGGGAATGGAGAGAAGAATGCAGAAGATATATTATGCACCCTTGGAACATAGAAAAGGGGCAATTTTGCTGCTTTTGCTGGCCGTTCTTATTCTGATTCTTGCGGTGTGTTTTGTGTATCAGCCCATTGGAAAGGGGCTAATTGAGTGTCTGGCAACAACTGTGTCCAGTCAGGTGACAGAGGAAACAGCAGCTCAGATTCTGCAGAGGTGTAAGTAGGGGGTGATTGGATTGAAGTTATCAAATGATGTATTGAATCTACTGGAGAAGCTGGATGCCACTACCTATAACCATTCATACAGACTTTGGGAAATGGCAATGGGTGTGGAGGAACATTTTCACATAAAGGATGATGTGTTAAGTACAGCTGCTTTGGTACATGACATCGGAAAGCTGTATATTCCGAAGATTATCTTGGACAAGAGGGGCGGATTGGATGCACTGGAAAGGGAAGTGATTGATCTGCACTCTTATTACGGCTATCGGATTCTGGAAATGCATGGTGTGGATGAGATGGTACGGAGAATTGTTTTGTACCATCATGGAATGGATCCCAAGGTGTTGGCAGTCATGCCGGAGTTTGATGATTCAAAGGTTGCAGAAAGGGCTATGATGTTACATACCTTGGATGTGTTCGAGGCACTGACTACAGACCGGCCTTACAAACGGAGAATGTCAGTGGAACGTGCCTGTGTATGGATGGAGAAGGAGCCGGGATATCATGCAGAAACCTTGGCGTATTTACGTAACGATAGAAAAGACTTCTAAGAAAGGGGCGGCGTATGGATAGTTTTGAAATGAGAGCATTACAGGATGGTTCCAGAGTGGTGGAGAAGCTGGCAGACTTTGCCGGGAGCGTGATTTTGCAGCTTCTGCAGAAGCAGGGATATGTGGAAAAGCGGGGAATCAAAGCCCTGCTTGACCATATCAGAGGTGGAGGAGGAACCTTGACCACTGTGGTATCGGAGCAGAGTGCAGAGGACTTTAAGGAACTTTTGAAAAAGGAACATATCCCTTATGTGGAGATCGAACATGTTGACCCACAGACCAAGGAGCGGTCTATCTTCTTTGTGTATAGAGATTGCGACCATGCAGGGGTTAAGGAAGTGTTGAAGCAGTTTGAAATCTCTCTGGATCAGACTTGTCATGAGGTGGATTTGGATACTTTTACTGTGATGACAGATAAAAAAACTTATGGTACAGTGTATGGTCTAACGAAAACAGAGCTGTATGCATTCCGGGAGGCTGCAAAGGAATACATTTTTTTCTACAGTGTGGTGGCGGATGGTGACAGATATGCGGTAGTTGGCAGCGATACAAGGATGCTTAAAGATGTGACTGTGGATATGTCCTATAATCTTTCAGGCAATCGTGGCAGGGAATATGAAGCTTCCCTACAGAATTATTTTCAATTACAGGAGGATTTTACAGAGCGGATGAAGCCGGAGCCGGGAAAAGTAAAGTATATCGTGAATGCCAAAAATCCGGCGAATTTCATTTCCGTGGATGAACAGGGAATTACCACCCACTCTGTAGGGCGGAGACCGGAAAGGGGAGCGGATGGAGTGTTAAGGGATGTGATTTATGACTGCCATCATGTGACTTATCCGGGGTATGACCGGGAGAAGTTAAAACAGCTTGCCTTGGAGCTGCGTAATCCTGTTATTCTATCAGCAGAGGATTTTGCTTTGGTACAGGGACTTTCCAAGACAAAGGAAGCCATTTTGTCACAGGACTATGTACAGCAGCACAGGGAGTTTGTGGAAGCTATGAAGCGTAGGAAGCCCGATTTCACAAGAATACCCAAACGAAAACCTATGTATGTCAGGGAAGACTTGGTGGGACTTTCCAATCTGCCTATGGGTGTAGTAAATGCTCTTGTCCAGATGGAGATTCCGGAAGTGTATACGGATGGCTGTGATGTAGCTTATCCCAGGGCATTACAGGAGAGGGTGGATGCGTTTCTGGAAGAGAGGCTATATCAGGGTATGACAGCGGAAGAAAAGGCAGAATTGAAGCAGACTTTTGAGGGCAGAGGAGAGAACCGGGCAATGGACTATATGCTGCAGATTGAGGATAATGAGCGGCGTGTACTTAAGAGTGGTTCTGAACTGTCACCGGAGCTTTTGAATGAGGTGCAGAAGGAAGCAGTGAAACGGATGAAAGAAAAGGAAATCCGGGAACAGACCATGAATAAGGAAGTGGCAAAGATGCTTCGTGACCGCATGATTGATAAGCGGATGGAGCAGGAGATGGACAGATAGATAAGAGAGAAATCGAATGGAACTAGATGATATATACGATGGAGATTTTGAATGTTTATCAGAATTGTGATATAGTACTTAAGAATATGTTAAGTGAAATAGTATTTAAAACAATAGAAAGAAGGTGTTTATATGTTTGGTTACAAGGGGATTCAATATATCAATGGTATATTGCGGGCAAAAGCTAGTTCTGGAAAGACAGGAGATATATTTGAAGTAGGAGTTCCTAAACAAAAAGTGAAAATTGACGATGGGGCGGGGTTTTCAGATAATGGATATAGCTTTTGTGGAAAAATGGAAGAAGTTCTTTCTTGGGAAGATTTTTGTAGACCATTGGAAAATCGAAAAGTAGGTGTAGATTCCCGTTTGTTTTTAATTGATACGTTAGATGGCAAGGTGATTGGCGGTTCGAGTCATTATAAAGCTGAGCAAATTGTAGTGTTACGCGAAATAACTCATGATGAAATTGTTCAGTATTTTACAGAACATCCTGAATTGAGAGGTAATATTAAAGAAGAGTCCTGGAATAAGTTCTGTGATGATAAATTCGAAGGATATAAGTTAATAACAGACGCTGATGAAATAAACAAAACAATTATTGAAAAATGTATGAGATTGGGTCAGTTGAATTTGTGCAAACAAGATTCTCAGGATTATGTGCTGTCGAAATGTGAAGAATGTGAAGGTAAAACCTTTAGGGGCGGTACATTTTATGATTTGACAGATTATTATTATCTCCATGCGAGGAAAAAAATATATGATGGAATGCTTTTAGAAAATATTGAGGAGTATCAGAAATTGGAAGGGTGTAAAGTGGAACAAGACAATCTACGACTACTTAGTGAGTGGTTGCAGAAGAATTAACAGAATTAGTAGATTTTTATAGAATAAAGAACCACTCTAAAGGAACTCCGTAAACTTTCAGTTTTTTTATTGCTGTGTAAAAAATAAAGTTAACATTTGGAATGCTTCTACGAAAGTGAAGATAGAAAATAAATTTTTTCAGCATCCTGATTTAGTGCAATTTAAGTAAATGTAAGAACTTAAGTTGTAAAAATTGGGAGGCATTTTATGCAGTCAAGAAAACAGAATCTGGAAAAGAACCGGAGAACAAGCCTTGCTATTTATATGGCTATTGTCACTGTGGTATGTCTGTATGCCGGGCTTCATTTGGGAGTGGTATATAGGGAAATGGAAGAGCCTACGCTGTTTGGGGCTATGACTGAGTTTGTAAATCACATGGTAGAACATCCCTTTCAGCTGTTACCCGCAGATGGGCTTATGGTGGGAATTTTCTTCTTTGTAGGTGTTATGATTAATTTGTATCTCTACAATGAGTATCTGCGAATCAGCCAGTCTGTCAATGATGCCCATGGAGATGCAGCTTTTGAGGATAATATAAAGCAGTACAACAAGGAATTCCTGTATAATCCCAAGGTGGTGGCACAGGTAGAGGGGAAGAAAGTCACGGACAGGTATGCCCCCTATAACGAGGAGCATAAAAGGGTATTGAAGCATACGCCGGGAAAGAAAGCCATAGAGGAATGCCAGAAGCAGGCACTTATCTTGGCGGATAGCTTATTTCTTGCTCTTGACGGAAAGTGGACACAAAGAAACTGGAATATTATAGTGTTCGGAGCATCCGGAGCAGGAAAAACAAGGTATTACATCATTCCTAACGTACTGCAACTGGACGGGTGCTATATCATTGTAGATCCATCCGGAGAACTGGAACAGCAGCTGGGTGGAGTATTGGCTATAAAGGGATATATTATCAAGCGTCTTTCTACTGATGATATGACAAAATCCAACCGTTTCAATCCGCTTTTCTATATCTGGACAACTTCGGATATTCTGGTGGTGGTAAATACCCTGTTGGAGAATACACAGGAAGGCTCTGGGAAAGCCAGTGGAGATGCAGACTTTTGGCGTAAGGCAAGTCAGGCATTGCTTTGTGCTATTATCGGATATTTGGTGGAAGTGCTGCCCATAGAGCAGCGTAACTTCTCCAACGTGCTGGAAATTCTGCGTATGAATAATCTGGATGAACATGCGGATACAACAGAGGAAACAGATTTTGACCGTCTGTTTATGGCTTTGGGAGATGCGAACCCGGCTTCCTATGCATACCATCAGTATCTGACTTTTAAGAAGGCTCTGGCAAAGACCGCACTGAATATTTTGATTTCTACTGCAGTTCTGATTTCACAGTATGTGGACATTCCGGAATTCAACAACCTTACCTACAAGGATGAGCTGGAACTTGACCGTCTGGGAGAGGAGAAGATGGTATTGTTCCTAAATATCCCCTTGGCTGACCGTACCTACAGCTGGATTACGGCTATGCTCTTTAGTATTACGTTCATGCTGCTGTACCGCAAAGGTAAGGAGCGCATGGAAAAGGAAGGACTTACCTCTCCGGAGTTAAGAGTTCCTGTAAAGTGTCTGATTGATGAGTGCAGAAACATTGGAAAAATTCCAAATCTGGGTGAGTACCTTGCAACCTGCAGAAAGTACAGAATAGCGATTTCTCCGATTTTTCAGAATTACAGCCAGATTGTGGAAGTGTATGGAAATGAGGGAGCCAACTCCATTATCGGTAACTGTGACACTACCATTTTCTTGGGCGGTTCGGATTCCGATACGTTGAAAATTATTGGAGAACGTATGGGAAAGGAAACGGTTAAGACCTTGTCCTTTGGCAATTCCAGAGGAAAGATGGGTTCTGTCAGTGTCAATAAGCAGGAAGTAGGCAGGGAGCTTATGAGCCGGATTCAGATTGAACAGATGAGCAATACAGAGTGTCTGGTGTTCATCCGTGCGTTACGTCCATTCAAGAGGAAGAAATACCGATTGGAGAATCATCCTAATTATAAATACACCACAGAGGCTGATAAAAATTATCTGATAGCAAATCCTTATCTCTTGGAATTTTGTGATGAAGAGATTGAAAGTGTCCGTGTGAAGCCTGTGGGAGAGGAAGGCTATGTGGAGCCGAAGGTGGTAAATTCTGCAAGGAAACGGGCATTGGAAGTGGAGAAACTGAAGAAAGCACAGGCTCAGGCTACAGCTGCTAGAGAACTGGACAAAATGACGTTGAAGGAAGCAGATGAAACCAAGAGCAAGGAGCAACTGGCAAGAGAAATGGCAGAAAGGGATAATGCTTCGAAGGTGGAAACATCGGATGTGTTGCAGAAATATAAGGTCAGCCAGATGCAGATATTGGATTCGTATTCGCCTACCTATGAGTTTGACTGATGGAAAATTATACTACAGCTACAATGATAGAAGGAATGCTTCTTGTAAGATAGATGTCGATGTTAAATTGCTATTACTTAAAAATGGAAATATGTGCCACAAATCTTAAAAAATTATTGATTTGTGGCATAGTAATTAGGATGGAGCAGAAAAAAGGATTTGGTTTATGTTTCTTTTACAATATATTCATCTGAAAATTGTTGCAAAAAAGTGGCTTTTCGAATAGAATATAAATGAGGAATTGTGTAATGATTTATTAGCCATACTATTGAAGGAGGTGTTAGATATGGCAACTTCAAGTATCACAAAAAATTTTGTCGTTTCAGGTGCTGAACAGGTTGAAATGTTCGCTAATGCAATTGAAGAATCATATCAGGAGTCTCTTACAAGACCAAAGAGCACAACTTCATTCAGATATAGAGAACTGCGTGATCCTGATGAAATCAAAAGATTAATGGAGAAGTGGAAGAGACAAAATGCATGATGATTTTTTAATATTGAATATTAGAGAATATCTGAGACAAGGTCAAAGTGGAGAGGACTTGCTTCAACAGGTTTTCTCCACTTTTTCTTGTGACAGAAACTTGGACGTAGAGAGATTTCTTCTGGAACAGTCAATAAATTTTACCAAGAAGAATCAATCCGTTACATACGTTGTTCTTACACCGGAAGAAGGACAGATTATTGGGTATTTTACAATTACTATTAAACCAATTACGGTCAATGGAGACAGCTTCAGCAATACTGTAAAAAAGAAAATTGCAAGAGTAAGCGAACAGGATGAGGAAAGTGGTAATTATTCCTTATCCGCTTATCTGATTGCACAGTTGGGAAAAAACTTTAAGGACGGTGCAAATGAAAAGATAAGTGGTGATCAGCTGATTGGACTTGCTATTGAGAAAATAAAGGAATTGCAGTATATGGCCGGTGGTATGGTTATTTTCCTTGAAGCTGAAAACGAAGAAAAACTGATTCATTTCTATGAAGACAAGAATGGATTTAAGCGTTTTGATACCAAGGAGATTAAATCCGGTACAGAGGATGCACATACATTGATTCAGCTTTTGAAAGTCTTGTAAGGGAGTTCAGGGTAGCATTAGTAAAATTGTGGAAGAACTGGCAAAATTACAGCAGACATCGGTTGTTTATGAAACAGATATTGAGGTATAGAAGTGTGATTACTTCTATGCCTCTTTTCTCATTCTTTCTATTTAGGGCGCATGGCGGTAATGGATAAGGCGCAAGCCGTGCAGACGGAGATTCCTTTTAAAAAGCCGGTAAAGAAAAAGTGTGTGGAATACCTCTATATTGAGGCGGATGAAGACCGTATACATAAGCAGGAGAAGACGGTGCTTGAGAGAGTGTGTATATCAGCGGAGACTGTGGAGTATGGATTAAGGCAGGAGTATCAGACATTGATAAAGGGGGCATGGTGATGGATAAATATCACGATGAAGTACATCAATAAAGCGGCATGACAGATGCTGGATGATAAGAACGAGGTAAAGGGAAGATTGTGGAAAGCGCTGTACAAGGGGAAGAAGAAAAAGTCTGCAAAGACCCTGAAAGTCGTCCGAAAATGCGCCCGGAACGAAAAAACGGTGAATGAATGTGAAGAGTATGTGTTGAATAATTGGGACAGCGCAGTGCTGATAATGCAGGATAAAAATGTGTATGGGTGCAGTGCGGAGGGGCATGTAAGCCATGTGTATTCGGACAGAATGAGTCCAACCCCATGGGCTGGAGTGAGACAGGGGCAGATGCCATGTGTCAGCTGAGATGCTATGTGAGGGATTACGGGGAAGAAAAGGTCATTGACCTTGTGCATTACCGGAGAGCACATCGGGAAGAGAAGGCAGCCGGTTGTGAGGAAATAGAACCGAAATTTGCCAGAGGATATCTGAAGAAATTGCTCCACGGCCAGCATGACAGCGACAGGGTGTATCTGGAGAGGATGCAGGCAACCATCCTCAGAGGTCTGTGTGTTCCATGAGAATTGTTATATGGGGATGTGCATTGCAAACAAAGAGTGGCGAGAGGGAATGAGAAAGACTTCATTCGATGTTGCAAAGGGAAAAACAGAGTAATTCGTATGGGCAGGCAGCATAGTGATATGCCGTCTGCTTTTTTTGCTCAAAGAATTTAAGGAGGTGCTCTTGGATGAATATCAATAAACTAAAATTTACTTTATGCACATATTTTTATTTTTGTGGTGACTGTGATTGTACACAGTGAAAAATACTGATAGAATTGTTTTAACATGGGAGGAAGAATACTATGAGTTGGATATGGAGTAAAAGCGAATCAAGGGAAAACCGTTGGGTGTGTTTTGTAAGAGATTTTGAGTTAGAAGAGCAGTCGGATAAGGGAATATTAATGATTGCGGTGGACACGAAATACTGGTTATATGTAAATGAGAACCTTGTAGTGTTTGAGGGTGGAATTAAAAGGGGACCCGGCTATCAACAGACCTATTATGATGAGATAGATATCACGGATTATCTTGTTACAGGGAAAAATCGAATCGCAATTCTTGTGTGGTATTTTGGACGAAGTGGATTTTCCCATTGCTCCAGCGGACACGGCGGATTGTATGTCAAAGGGCAATTTGGTGATGATACAATTGAATCTGATCAGACCTGGTATGTTTTGGATCATCCTTCCTATGTGGAGGCAGAGGAAGCCGATATTAAACCGAATTTTCGTCTTGCAGAGCCTAATATCTACTATAATGCGGAGAAAGAAATAGGGGAATGGTGGAAGAAAGCGTATAGTATTAGTTCTTGGAACAAGGCAGTGGTTGTTGGGAAGGATTATTGGGGGAAACTCGTGGAGCGAGGAATTCCGCAATGGAAGAACTTCGGCCTGAAAGAATACGAGAATGCAACAGAATGGTATGGGAAAAGCCTTGAGGCGGATTACACTATTGAGCTAAAACTTCCATACAATATGCAATTTACTCCTTATTTCGATATTGAGGTACCGAGAGGAAAACGAATTGATATCTATACGGACACCTATGATACGATTTTTCCGGATCAAAAGAATACGAAATCCATTTATTACACAAAAGAGGGCAGGCAGGAGTATGAATCCTTGGGATGGATGAATGGTGAGATTGTGTATTATAGGTTTCCGGCAGGCACGGTAATCCATTGCTTACAATATCGCGAAACCGGGTATTGCACAGAATTTGTGGGTGATTTTTGCTGCAAGGATGCTTTTTTTAATAAGCTGTATGAAAAGAGTAGGAGAACTCTTTACGTTACCATGCGTGATACCTTCATGGATTGTCCGGACAGAGAGCGCGTGCAGTGGTGGGGCGATGTCAATTTGGAAATGCAGATGATGTTCTATTGCATGGATGAACGGGCACTTCTTTTATACGAAAAAGGTGTGCGTTCAATGGCAGCATGGGCAGAGCATTATGGCCATATGACCACTGTTGTTCCTTCGGGAACGGAGCAATTTGAGCTTCCTCTTCAGAATCTGGCAGGCATCTATGGATTTTATTATTACTATGAGCGAACAAAGAATAGAGAAATCATAGAAATTGCTTACCCAATGTCAAGGGATTACGTGTTGTCTTATCAGTTTGATGATAAGAACAGGGTGCTTCACAAGGAAGGAAGTTGGGATTGGGTAGATTGGGGCGAGAATGAGGATGTGGACATAATGGAAAATGCATGGGTTGTTCTTGCCGCGAAAAGCTGTTTTAATATGGCAAAAGTTTTGGGATATGAGAAAGAGGCAGAAGAATTTCAGGCAGTCATAGAGCGGATCAAAGGCAGTTTCTATGAGAATTTTTGGACAGGTAGTGCTTTTTACAACAACACGAAAAACGGCAGACCGGATGATAGAGCCAACGCTCTGGCAGTACTTGCAGGTCTGGTTCACAAAGAGGATTGGAAAAAATTGCTTAAGATATTCGAGACAACCTACAATGCAAGTCCTTATATGGAAAAGTATGTTCTGGATGCAGTTTGTGAAATGGGATATTTGAAGGAAGCATTGCAGAGAATTAAAATTCGGTATAAGGAAATGGTGGAAGATTCGGGAACCACATTGTGGGAGTATTGGAATAAGGACGGCACAAGGAACCATGCTTGGAGTGGTGGTCCTCTAATTATTCTAAAGAAATACGAACAACAGGTTGAGAAACTGATAAACAGTAAAATGGTATAGGGAGAGACATGAAAAATAGATTAAAGGTATCTTGGAAAAAATCTGTGCAGACAAGACATATGATAGGTCTTATTATCCTAATTCTTTTAACCGGCGGATCCGGTTTTTATATACAGGAGAAATCGACAGAGTTTGCGATTTCTACTGCTTACAGTGAGATGGAGACTAAGACACAGTATTTCATGGATATCTTTGAGACAGAATTGGGGCATATCTATAAAATTCAGACAGAATTTTTCGGAGATACAAAGCTAATATTTATCGAAACACCAAAAACCAATATTTCCGAGTATGAACGACGGGGATATCTGTTGTCAGTTCAGGAACATTTGTGGGAAATAACAGGAATCAGTACATTGACGAATGGAGCAATACTTGCCCTTCCGGAGTCAAATTACTGGATTACCAATGGAGCGATATCCAATATAACAGAGCAACGAGGAGAAATACTTCGTACTTATGTGAGCTATGGACCGGGCATTCTGCATTATCACGAGGGGCAATATTTCATGGTGGTAAAAAGTTATATGAAAGCCCAAGATAGCGATTTGCCGATGCATTCATTAATTTTGTTCTTTTCTCATGATAAAATTCAAAAAGAATTGGAAGTTCTTTTAGGAACGGAAAGTTCAGGAGCCTTTTTGTTTAATCTTGAGGAAGGATTTTACATATCGGCATATGACAATGACGAAATGGCACAAGCGGTGCAGAAAAATCTAACGGTGGATAAACAAGGAAACTATAAAGCGATACAACGAATCAACATCAATGGTGAAAAATATCTTGTATGTGTGACTGCAAAGGGAATCATGGGAAATTTGGTGCAGTATATTAAAGAAGAAACGATTTTATTACCAATCAGGAATTTTCAGAGCCAGTTTTTTGTTGTGATGAGTTTGATGATAGTTTTTAGCATATTTCTGATTTCCTATCTGAAAAAAATTATTCATAAGCCAATTCAAGTCTTGATGGATGGTTTTGAACGCATGGAGACCGGAGATTTTAACTATCAAATAGATGAAGAAGAAAAGAACGAATTTGGAGTTTTGTATGAGGGATTTAATGAAACCCAAAACAGAATTTTAAAACTGATTAACGAAGTTTATGTGCAGAAAAATTTAGCAGATCATGCACAGATGAAGCAGCTTCAGGCACAAATCAATCCGCATTTTTTGTATAACAGTTTTTTTATTTTAAGCCGTAGAATTAAAAAGGGGGATTACAAAAATGCAATGGACCTTGCGGATTATTTGGGAGAGTATTTTCGGTTTCTAAACAGAGACAGCTCCGATTACATACCACTCAGAGAAGAGGTACAGCATGCCATCAGCTACGCTAAAATACAGGAAAGTAGATTTTCCGGACGTATAAAAATAGAATTTGAAGAGCTACCTGAAAGAATTGAAGGAATCCTGATGCCACGGCTAACGCTTCAGCCGTTGATTGAAAATGTCTTTGAACATGGTTTATACAATAAGTTGGAAAATGGTTTATTGAGGGTAAGTTTTTTTGTAACGGAAAAAGGGGCGGTTGTTTCTGTGGAAGACAACGGTGAAGAATGTACAGATGAGATGATACATAATTTGCAGCAAAAGCTTTTCAGTAAAAATGATGGTGAAATTACCGGGATTATAAATATTCATAAGAGGTTGATGCATTATTACAGAGGGGAGGGAAGACTGATTATAGAACGAAGTGACTTGGGAGGATTGAAGATTAGTGTCGTTTTAGTCAATATGTTGGTCTAGTCGGAGGAAATTATGGAGCAGAATTTGTTGATTGTAGATGATGAGAGAGAAATATTATCTTGGTTAGAGGAAATGTTCCGTTATGAATATCAGCGAGATATTGGGGTTTATGTGGCATCATCTGCCTTAGAGGCAATTGAACTATTAGATCATTTACCATTTGATGTTGTTCTCACAGATATTCATATGCCGCAAATGGATGGGATAACCATGTTTCACAAAATTAAGAAAAACTGGCCGAATTGTAAAACAGTGTTCCTGACCGGCTATCATAATTTTGATGATGTATATAGCATTCTAAAACATAAGGATGTTCGGTATATTTTAAAAAGTGAACCGGATGAAGTCATTCAGCAGGCGGTGGAAGAAGCATTTTGCGATATTGAGCAGGAATTTGAGGCACAACAGCTGAAGCAGGATAGAGAAAAGGCTTTAGAGAATCTTTGGATGGCAGGTTTGTCAAAAATGACGGATGAAAAATGCGGACATGTCAATATGATTCCCATGCTGAGAGAATATTTGACGCTTGGAAAACAGACAGAAAGTCTGGAATTGGTTGAAAGCTTTCAGAAGAAAACGAAGGGTGCTTCGAAACATGATTTCTATGCGACAGAAATCTATTACAGCATTGCGACGCTCCTCCTTCAATATATCAATGAAGCCCATATATATGAAAAGATGGCTTTCCAAGTTGCATTGTTTAAGCTGATGAGGGTCGATGAACACAACGGATGGATAGAAGCCTTTGATTATCTAAAGCAAGTGCTTATATCCATCTTTGAGGTGGAGAAGGATAAGCAGAATAATCTTTCCAAGCGTGCACTCAGCCGTGTAATCGAATATATCAATGAGCATTTGGCAGATGATATTTCCCTGCAGACTTTGGCGGATATCGGGGGATTTAACCCAAGCTATTTATCGAGATTATTCAAGCAAATCTGTAATCAGACAATATCGGAATACACCACAAATATGAGAATGGAAAAGGCAAAAAAGTTATTATCGGAAACAAACATGAAGATTCAGGATATATCTGAGTCTGTGGGTTATTACGCTTCCCAATCATTTGCGAGGGCTTTTCGAAGTGATACAGGTCTTTCTCCTATTGAGTATAGGGAGGCGCAAAAAAAATAACCATGTATGCACAGTATCATGTAAAATCCTGCACTGAAAGTAAAGAAGTGTCCGTATCTTTTTTTAGCTTGGTGTTTGTATAATAAATGTGTAGCAAACAACAGAGCTTTCTCAGCAAGGATTGGGAGAAAAAGGAGGTTACAATGAAAAAGAAATTGATTTCCCTTTTGTTGGCAGCAGTGATGACAACATCACTGATAGCATGTGGGAACAGTACAGAAAAAGTTGCAAGTGGAACAACTGAGACACCTACAAAGGAAAGTACTGTAGCAAGTGCAGACGCAAATGATGCACCGGTTGAAGTAGACTATTATGGTTTTGAGGAGCCAGTTACAGTAAAGATTGGTGTAAGCTATGCATCTGCGTCTGATTTTACATTTTATGGAGGTGAGACCGTAGAGAAAAATGCTTGGGTCGATCTTTATAAGGCAAACAATATTATTCCGGAAATTCTGTATGAGGTGGATCTCTCTCAGGCAGATACAAAGCTTTCTACTGCAATCATGTCAGGCGATTACCCGGATGTATTTAGAATCAAAGGTTCTGAATATCAAAACATGGTAGAATCAGGAGCAATCGCGGACATCAGCGAAGTATTTGAGAAGTATGCCAGCGATGAATTGAAAGAATACATGAATTACGATGGTGGGATGGCACTTGGCAGTTTGTATGTAGATGGTGCTTTGTATGGACTTCCCAAGGTAACAGATCCCTACTCAAGTGCACATATGATGTGGATTCGTCAGGACTGGCTTGACAATTTAGGCTTGAAGGTTCCAACCACAATGGATGAGTTAAAAGATGTTGCTTATGCTTTTACGTATAATGACCCGGATGGAGACGGTCAGAACAATACCTATGGTCTGGCATTAGATGGAATTAATGTGTTAAATGATTCTGTTGGTAACATGGCACCTATCTTTGAGGCATTTGGTGTATATCTTGGAAAAAATGGATTGACCTATGTGGATAATGGAAGCGGCAATATTACATGGGGTGGTGACAACAGCGAGGGAATGAAAGAAGCATTACAGCTGTTAAGAGACATGTATGCGGATGGAACTATCGCAAAAGATTTTATCACCATGGACAATGAAAGCATTTTTGCAGAGCTTGGTGCAGGCAGAGCCGGTATCTGGTTTGGTCCTAACTGGGGTGCTATGAATCCTTCTATTGATGCAACGAAAAATGATATTAACTGTCATATGGTTGCAGCAGAGGTGCCTTCCGGTAATGGCGAAGTTAGAAAGGCATACGTATCCGCAACGCCAAGCCAGGTGTATTGTGTGAGCAGCAAATGTAAGAATCCTGAACTTTTAATCAAGCTTTGGAATCTTAGTGTAAAATATCAGAATGCACAGTATTGTACAACAGATGAGTATAATATGTACTATGGAGACAGCGCAAACTATTCCGGCTGGAAGACCTCTATTGTAGAGGGTGGTGCACCGAACGGTAGAACTACAAATGAACACTTAACGGCAGCCGTTAAGACCGGAGATGCTTCTACTCTGAATGCAAAAGAGACAGAGAACTATACCAGCATCAAAGCCTATATGGATGCTATTGAGGCAGGGACATTTGATCCTAATGAGACAGCATTACAGAGAGGTTTATCACTCTATACCGTACATGTGGATCCTCAGAGTGCGTGGACGGTAATCTGGAAGAAGCTTAAAGATAACAGCTATGTGGAATCTGCATATAACGGAATTCCTTCCGATGCTGTTTCGAGTACAGCAGGAACACTTCAGAAGCTTTTGATTGAGACTATCATCAAGGTTATTACAGGTGCTGACAGCGTTGACAGCTATGATTCCTTCTTGCAGACCTGGTATGCAATGGGTGGACAGGATGCCATTGATGAGGCAAATGCAAGCAAATAGAAATAGGTAACTTGGCGAGAAGGTAAGCAGATAATTGCTTACCTTCCGTTTTTCAAACTGGTAAGGAGAGTAATCCCTATGAATCAAATGACAATCAGAAAAAGGAATAATAGAAGGCGTGAATGGATGTTTTATCATGCAATGTTGTTTTTACCGGTTATGCTTCTTTTCATATATCATTTCCTGCCCATTCCTGCAGGAATTCTAATGGCATTTGAGAATTTTCAACCCGGAAAAGGATTTTTTCAATCAAAGTTTGTTGGATTTTCAAATTTTCAAAAATTATTCATTTTGCCGGATACTTGGCCGGCATTGCGAAATACTTTGATAATTGCAATCCAGAAAATATTGTTTAATCTGATTATATCGGTGTCCTTTGCCCTTTTGCTAAATGAAGTAAGGGTAACCTGGTTTAAGAGAGCGGTGCAGACAATCACTTATCTGCCATATTTTTTGTCTTGGATTATCCTGGCGGGTATTCTCATCAGGTTTTTATCTCCCGGAAGTGCAGCGACAAGCCCCGGATTGCTTAACACCCTGCTGATGAATTTAGGATTTATTGAGGAACCCATATACTTTTTGGGAAGTAATTCTACGTTTAGACAAACTATGGTCATCACTGATGTATGGAAGCATTTTGGTTATAATACCATTGTTTATTTGGCCGCTCTAACCGGAATAGATCCTACACTTTACGAGGCAGCTGCCGTGGATGGGGCGAGCAGGTGGAAGCAAACGCTTCATGTAACCCTACCCGGAATTGCTCCTTTTATTGTGCTGATGACCGTATTGGCAATCGGTAATGTGTTGAGTGCCGGTTTTGATCAGATTTTTAATCTTTACAATCCGGCTGTTTATGAGACGGGTGATATTATTGATACGCTTGTTTACCGTCTGGGTCTTATAAATAAGCAATACTCATTGTCTGCTACGGTTGGACTCTTGAAATCTATAGTTTCGTGTATTCTGGTGCTTACAAGTTATAAGCTTGCAGATAAGCTGGCCGGTTACAGAGTTTGGTAAAAAGGAGGTAAGTGCAAAATGAAAAAATCAAAAAGCAGAATTGTATTTGAGATATGTAATTTTATGATTATCTCGTTTCTTACCTTGAGTTGCATGGTTCCTATTATCAATATTTTTGCGTATTCATTCAGCTCATCACAGGCAATTATTGAGAATCGAGTCAGCCTTTGGCCGGTGGATTTTACTTTAAAAGCATATAAATATGTTTTAACTAATGCTAAATTTTGGACTTCGATGGGGGTAACTCTCAAAAGAGTGATATTGGGAGTTGCTGTCAATGTGGTTATGGATATTCTGGTGGCATATCCATTATCAAAATCGGAGTTAAAGTTTCCTGCAAGAAAATATTATGTAGCATTTATGCTATGTGTAATGCTTTTCAGCGGCGGTATGATGCCCACTTACTTCATTGTCGCAAAGACAGGCTTGATTGATACGATTTGGTCCCTGATTTTGCCGGGTGCGGTTCCTATTTTTAACTGTATTGTACTGATGAATTTTTTTCGTGGTATTCCTGAGGAATTGGAAGAGAGTGCAATGCTTGACGGAGCGAATCCTTTACAAGTGCTTATAAAAATTTACCTGCCAATATCAAAACCATCCATTGCAACCGTGACTTTGTTTAGTTTAATTACGCATTGGAATTCTTGGTTTGATGGTCTTATTTATTCTAACCATACAGAGAATTATCCTATGCAGTCTTATTTACAGACAATTGTGGTTTCCACTACCAATCAGACAGAAATGGATGTGGATAAAATGCTGGATTTGATTGGTGTCAATGAGGTCAATATGCAGTCAGCGCAGATTTTTATATCAATTATTCCACTCATGATTGTGTATCCGTTTTTACAGAGGTATTTTACAAAAGGACTTACTCTCGGCAGCGTGAAAGGATAAAGATTATTTTATGAAAGCGTTGAAATTAAATTATGATACTTATCCTTTAGTAGTTGGCTCTGCAGACAAATATGAGTTTAAAAACTGGGAAGACTGTGGAAGTTCTGTCGAACTCAAAGCATTTTATAGAAATGAAAATGACGATACAGAGCCGGCAAAGGTAAGCTTTAGCAGTTCGGAGCCGAGAAATGTAATTGTTTCTGAAAAAGGTATTGCCAGAGCATTGCGTACCGGATTTTCCCAGATTATTGCTACAGATAACGAGGGTAATAAAGCATATTGTGACATTGCGGTGATTGACAACTACAACAGAACTACTGTACAGTCTATACGGCTTAGTGCAGAACTGTTACTATTGTCTGCCGGGGAGAAATTTCAGCTGACTGCAGAGCTGTTTCCAAGAGATTATTTTGATAATGGAGCTTTAAACACCAAAATAGTATGGAGCAGTGACAACACAGATATTGCTGAAATAGACGAACAAGGTGTGGTAAAGGCCAAGAGAGAAGGAACTATCACAATCACTGCCAAGACGGTGGATGTAGGAAGAACAGCACATTGTACTGTCAGAGTGCAGGAGGCAGCAAAAGGAGAACAAGGGGCAGAGACAGAGGATTATTCCGGGCTTACTTCAATAGGAAATCCATACTTGTATAACGTACATATTTGTAGTGAAACGATTACTGCAAATAGTCTAAATATTTTGTGGAACAGAGTATCTTGGATTGATTTGAAACAAAAATGCTGTTATGAAGTAAGCTATAAAGAGAAATCTGCCGAGGCATCATATCAAAAGAGACGGACAGAAATGCTAGGCTATACTATAAATAATTTGAAATCGGAAACGGAGTATGAAATCAAAGTTATGGCATTGTCCGAATCCGGAGAGGCACTTGCAACCGAGAGTTTATGCGTACGTACATCAGTACGGGAAACGATGTGCTTAAATGTATGCGAAGCACCTTATTATGCAGTGGGTGATGGTGTTACGATGGATACCAGGGCAATTCAGAGAGCAATCAATGAATGCCCCATTGGAGGTACGGTTTATCTTCCTGCTCATAAGGTGTTTTTGACGGGTGCGTTGTTCTTGAAGAGTAATATGACTTTTCTGGTGGATGGTATTTTGCTTGGAAGTACATATTCCCATGATTATCCGAGGATTATATCCAGATGGGAAGGTTGGCGAAAAGAAGATCTTCCGGCTGAAAAATGGGAGAATTCCTCCCCGCAGTATCCGGAGAATACCAGAGTGCATGCCAGTTTGATTAACCTGGGAGTTTACGAAGAAGGTGTTCCAGGACAGGATCATTGGCCAATTAATGTAGAAAACGTTATAATTTGCGGCAGAGGTCAGATTAATGCTAATGGTTTTAAACTGGCATACACGGAAGGTCCGAATCATCATGTGGGAAACGGAGGTCAGCCGGAGCCTATTTCACCAATTAATAATCCGAATACCAGAGGGTGCACCATTCAGATGAAGAATGCCCGGAGCATTTATGTCAAGGATTTGGTCATCGCATATGCGCCATGGTGGACCATTCATCCTATTTTTTCTGAGAAAATAAGTTTTGATCATTTGAGAATTGTGACCATGGGAACCGGAAGTATTGCGGAAGATGGACGCATCCGTATGTTAAATGGAGATGGGATTGATCCAGATTCCAGCATTAAGGTGAATATTTTTAATTGTGATTTCACTACCGGTGATGATGCCATTGCCGTCAAATCCGGTAGAAACAGAGAAGGAAATGAGCTGCAAAAACCTTGCAAACATATCCGGATTACTGATTGCTACTTTCACGACTGCCTTCATGGAATTGCACTTGGGAGCGAGATAGCAGCAGGGGTTTCTGATTTGTTGGCGCAAAACATCAGAGCGGATCAAATGATGTATCATAGCTTTTGGATTAAGACAATGGTTGCACGAGGAGGTGTGACGCATAACATCGTTGTCAGAGATTGTGAGTTTGATGGAATGATTCACGGAATTAATGTGGAATTTGGAATTCCGGGAAAACAGCACGGTTTATTGATTAATCCATCCCTAAATCCTGCTGAAATAAGAGATATATTGTTTGAAAATATTAAGATTAGAAATGCAAAGGAGACAGCAATTCATATTAGAGGAGTGGAGGAGTCTCCTATAAAAAATGTGACGCTCCGACATGTAGTTGATTTGGGTGGTCTGCGAGAGGAACACCTTTCAGTAGAATATGGTGAGAATATAACAGAATTAGGGATTTCACCGACAACGTAACAAGTATAAAAATTAGGCGGGTAGGAGTAAGAAGATGTGCAAGGGAATCATTGTAAATGGCGAACTAAACGAGTTTGTTAATTGGTATGATACAGAGGGAAATGTAATAAATGCCAGTGATGGAGGTATCATTTATGTGGACGGAATTTACCATTGGTATGGCATGGCACTTCGGTCGCTTCCTAATCGTGCAAATGGAAATGGTGGACAGCAGACTGTGACGGGGGTGGTGATGTATGCCTCTAAAGATTTGCAGGAATGGAGCTATGAGGGCGTAATTCTTCCTTGTTCGAAAGATCCTGCAAGTGAACTCTACGCACCTATGAGATTTGAAAGACCAAAAATTATCTATAATGAGAAAACAAAAACCTATGTACTCTGGTGTCATTATGTCAAATATCCCGGAGATCACGGAGATGACGAAGGTACCGGGGATGCAGGGGTGGCAGTATGTGATACGGTGAATGGCACTTACAAGTGGTTGGGATATACTCGTCCAATTGATAATTTGGGAAAAGTACGTGATTGTACCTTGTTTAAGGATTTGGATGGCAGTGCTTACTTTATCTACGATAGGCAGGTGGATGAGGATCGATGTCTACACATTGTCAGGTTGAGCGAAGATTATCTTCATTTCACAGATGTGTATAAAAGAATTGATTGTGCGTTCAGACGAGAGGCTGCGTCACTGGTATATCATGATGGTTTTTATTATATGGTAACCTCAGATTTAACTTCCTGGAGATTTAATCAGGCGAAATATTTTCGTGCGAAAGAGTTAATGGGGGAATGGGAAGATATGGGAGATCCCTGTATTGGTGATGATGATCACAAAACTTTCCATTCTCAGAGTACTTATATTTTCCGAGTAGAAGGCTCAGAACATCTTTATATTCATATGGCAGAACGGCACAATGTAGAGAACTTTCTGTATTGTAGTTATATATGGCTTCCCGTGGAATTTTTGGAAGGACACAGGCTACAGCTTACCTATCAAAAGGAATTTAAACTGGATAAAGTAACAACTTAACAACTTGCATATATACTAAAAATATATTTATAGCGACGTGAAAGGATAATCATAATCGGTAAGAAGAATGAAACAATTTCAAATTTATGCACCCTTAGAGGCGAGAACAAAGAATAGTATTTTGATTTTGTGGGACAAAATAAATGAGGGAAGCCAAAAGCTTTCTTACGAAATTTTTGTAAATGGGAAAAGTTGTAAGACCGTTAATTGTACAGATGATACATTAACGGAGCTTGCACCTGATACGGAATATTCTATTCAGATCAAGAGTGTTTTTGATGGAGAGGATTATTGTACTAAGATAATTACTGTGCGAACCAAACCGGAAGGCCCTGTTTATAACATTACTGATTTTGGAGCCTCTTGTGGAGAGGGTGTTGTTAATACAGGCGCAATTCAAAAGGCAATTGATTCCTGTACGGTGGGCGGAACAGTGTATGTTCCTGCAGGTGTGTTCTACACTGGAGCACTGTATCTGCACAGTAATATGACGCTTGAACTTGCAGAGGGCGCAAAGCTGATTGGTACAGGAAACGTTGCTGACTTTCAGCCGTTTTTCTATCCCTATGAGGGGCGCTGGGAGATGTGCTTCGCTTCTCTCTTAAACGTCAGAACACTCCCGGAGCATGAGAATGAGAACAGTCCTCAGTATGCGTTTGATACTTATGAAAATATAGCAGTAATCGGCAAAGGCGTTATTGATGGAAACGGAGAACTTTTGTACCATGAAGAGGTGAAAGAGCATGGAAAAATCTCCAGAGGACGAACCATCTGTATCCGAAATACAACAGGGTTATATTTTTATGGAATTACTGTTTGTAATTCACCCGCATGGTGTTTTCATCCGATTTACTGTAAAAACATGACAATTAATCAAATTAAGTTGTTTAATAAATTTGATGAGAATGGTAAGCCGTATTCTCATTTTAACGGAGATGGAATTGATCCGGATTCCTGTCAGGATGTATATATCTGTCATTCCTTTATCCAAAGTCAGGATGATAGCATTGCCCTAAAATCCGGCAGGGAGCCATTGGGATTGAAATTGGATATCCCAACACAGCATGTTCGTATATCTAACTGTGAGCTTTCCTATGGATTTGGAATTGTGGCAGGATCTGAGATGTCCGGCAGAATTACAGATGTTTTAGTACAGGACATAGATATCAAGGAAACCTTTTGTGTGGTGAATTTGAAAACGAGACATGGGCGTGGAGCAGAGATTTCCAATATTACATATGAGAATATGAACATTGAAATCAAAGACTGGTTTGATGAGGATGATAGGTGGTTCCGTGGGATTCTTTGCATTGATCAGTTTTATGGAGATCAGGTAGTGGATGCTGATACAAAGCTTACAGTTGATGGAGGAACTTCTACAATCAAGGATGTTCTGATAAAGAATGTTTTCATGGATGTTACGAATCGTCCCAGCATTTATTTGTGTGGTCTTCCGGAAAATCACGTGAAGAATGTTACCCTTTCTAATGTTAAGATTAAGGGAGGGAATGGATTCTTTATTAAGAATGTTGATGGTCTGAAAATGTGTAACGTAGAGTCTTTGACGGAGGGGTAAACATGGAGCAGACAAAGGAATATTTCCCGGATGGGACAGCCATAGATGAGTGGTTTTATGATTTGACAATTCCAACACTTAAGGATCTGGGGCAGCAGTATCGCATCACGGATTATGGTGTTGTAGATGATGGCCTTGTGCACACTGCTGAATTTCAAAATGTGATTGATGCTGCATTCGAAAACGGAGGCGGTGTCATTGTTGTACCTGCCGGAACATATCTGATTGGCTCTGTTTATTTTAAACAGGGAGTAAATCTTTATGTAGAAAAAGATGGTGTCTTAAAGGGCAGTGATGACATCAATGATTATGATATCAAGCTCACCAGAATTGAGGGCCAGACGTGTGAGTATTTTGTTGGAATGATTAATGTAGATGGTGTAGATGGATTTGCCATGTGCGGTGAGGGTACGATTGACGGGAACGGACTTCGCACCTGGAAATCTTTCTGGCTTAGACGTAGATGGAATCCGGACTGTACCAACAAGGATGAGCAGCGTCCAAGACTTGTATACATATCAAACAGCAGTAATGTATTGGTAGCAAACCTGCATTTACAGAATGCCCATTTTTGGACGAATCATCTGTACCGTTGTAACCATATCAAATATATCAATTGCCATATCTTTTCGCCTGCTTCGCCGATAAAGGCACCGAGTACAGATGCGATTGACCTGGATGTTTGTACGGATGTGCTGGTCAAAAACTGTTACATGGAAGTTAACGACGATTCAGTTGTTTTAAAAGGCGGAAAAGGGCCTTGGGCAGATACTGCACCGGAAAATGGTTCGAATGAACGAATAATCATCGAAGATTGCACCTATGGATTTTGTCATGGATGTTTGACCTGTGGTTCGGAGTCTATACATAATCGAAATATTATTTTACGAAGAATTAAGGTGCTTGACGGAGAGAATTTACTTTGGCTTAAGATGCGTCCGGACACTGCCCAGCATTATGAATATATTCTGGTAGAAGACATTACCGGTTACATTTATAACTTTATTAATATCAACCCATGGACGCAGTTTTTTGATCTGCAAGGCAGAGAAGATAAACCAATTTCAATAGCCGATCATGTAACGATGAGAAATTGCATTTGTACGTGTAAGACTTATTTTGCTGTAAAGCCGGATGACAATCAGTATCATTTGTCAAATTTTACGTTTGAGAATCTTGATATCACCGCAAAAATGGATGGATTTACAGAAGGTTGTATTGAGAATTTCAAAGAAATCAATGTGCAGATAACTGTGACAGCAGAAGAGTAATCATCACACAAAGTCATTGGGAACTTTACAAGGTATAAAAGATGGGGAGGAAAAATAATGCTATTTGGTGCAGACTATTATCCGGAACATTGGGACAAATCGGATTGGAAAGAACATGCCCGTATTATGAAAGACGGCAACTTTAATGTAGTGCGAATGGCTGAATTTGCATGGGGTCGTCTGGAAACTATGGAAAACAAATTTGATTTTTCATGGCTAGATGAAATAATAGAGATACTGGCTGCCGAGGGAATAAAAGTAATCCTGGGAACACCTACAGCTGCTCCTCCGAAATGGCTCGTGAATAAATATGATGTGTATATGCGTGATAAATACGGCCGTGCAAGAGGTTATGGTTCAAGACGCGAGTGCTGTAGCAACAATTTCAACTATATTGATAGAAGTAAAAAGATAGTTGAAAAACTAGCAGAGCATTACGGGAAGAATCCCAATGTTGTTGCATGGCAGATAGACAATGAGTTTGGATGCCACGGAAGTACCCAATGCTACTGTGAGCATTGCAAGGAAAAATTTTCAGGCTGGCTTGCGAACAAGTACGGCAATATTGGTAATCTGAACAAGGCATATGGGACAGTGTTCTGGAGTCAGGAATACAGTAGCTTTGATGATATAATCCTTCCTGCCTACACCTCCTGCGAGGGGACATACGGCGCCAGATGGACCCATAATCCCAGCCTTGATATGGACTTCTATCGTTTCTCATCAGATTCATGGATTGAATATGGACAGATGCAGGCTGATATAATCCGTAACTATTCTGACAAACCGATTACCCACAATATGATGGGTCATTTTTCAGATATTGATTATTACAAGCTTGGAAAAACGCTTGATGTGGTGGCTTGGGATAATTATATCGACAATCAGTGGAATCATTGCACATACGAGAACACGTCAATGGCACACGAGCTTATGCGTGGTGTAAAAAATCAGAACTTTTGGGTAATGGAACAGCAGGCTGGGCCCTGCGGATGGGACAAATTTGGCACTACTCCGCGTCCGGGTCAGCTTAGGGTATGGACATATCAGGCAATTGCTCACGGTTGTGAGGGGATGATATATTTCAGATTTAAGTCTGCCCCGTTTGGCATGGAACAGTATTGGCTCGGGCTTGTGGATCATGATGGTATTCCTCGCAGAAGATTTTACGAGATAAAGCAAACCGGCGAAGAACTCAGAGAACTGGCTGAATATTTTGTCGATGCAGAAAATAAGACGGATGTTCTTATTGTAAAATCATATGAAGCTGTATGGAGCCATAAAATCAAAAAACATGTTGAGGGATTTGATTACAGAGATTTGCTTTATTCATTCTATAAGGCCAATAATAATCTGGGGACAAACCCTGTATGTGGCAGTGAGGAAATGATAAGTAATAAGTATAAAGTAGTGTATATGCCTGCATATGCCATGGTTTCAGATGAAATAAGGGCAAGGCTTGAACAATATGTTCAAGGTGGTGGAACGCTTATTCTCACATACAGAAGTGGTATAAAAGATTCAAACAACAATATGATAACAGAGACAATCCCCGGTCTACTTCGCAATTTGGCAGGGATTACTGTTCAGGAGTATGACACGGCACCTATGGATGTGAAATTATCAGATGGTTTCGGTAAATCGGTATTATGGCGTGATATTTTACAAACGGTAACAGCAGAAACGATTGTGGAGTACGACAGTGAGTATTATCGGGGAACTCCGGCAATTACTGTAAACAATTACGGAGAGGGACGTGTATGGTATATTGGTTGTGATTTGGAGGAGGCAGTGGTTTCAAAGCTTGTAAAAATGATTGCCGATGAAGCAGGTGCTGAATATATAACACATCCCAATGGAACGGAAATAGTCAATCGAATTGTAAATAGCAAAGAATATCTCATGCTACTTAATTATACCGGAGACGATGTGGATATGGGCATGACGGGTAAATCGCTTTTAAATGGAAAAGAATTTAACGGAATGCTTGAGCCATATGGGGTTGAAATAATAGAATAGCATGATGACAGAAGAAACGTCTCAAAGAAAGTAACGGCACAGGGGAAAAGTGCGTCGAATTTTAGATTTCATGGAAAGGGAAAAATTGGTCATCTGGGCAGAGTTAAATGTGAAAAGGAAAATTTTGTGGAGAGAAGCCATTGCCTGGGAATGTCTTCTCAATTATTCATAAAACGGTGGTGATGCCATGCAGGCAAAGCCTACTATGCACCGCCACCGGCGGTTTTATCTTGATATCGGCAGCACGGTCGCATGTAGGTAATAAATGGTTATAGATGTATTTTTTCGAGTAAAAACAATTTTGAACTTGCAGAAAATCTATGCAAAGAACATCCGGAGATGCAGGAATATCAATCACGTGTGGAAGTGAACAAATAATTACAATACAAAAGAACGTGATATAGCTGTTGGTGCCACAAATCAAGAAAAAGTTTTGATTTGTGGCACTTTATAATATTAAATTCAGAAACCAACCGGATGTAATGAGTCAGAAGAATGCTTTTTCTAAGGGCACACATGAAGTATAGATGTGTGTTTTTGTGTGTTCAAATTTTATTCTGATTTTCCGCTGGTGCCATTTCGGTGCAATTTCTCCATTGAAGGAGGTAGAAAGCCATGAAAAATTTGAGAGTCAAAGCCATGACGGCAAAAAACAAACTGGAACGTATGCCCATAAGGGCGAAAGCAGCGGTTGTAAGCACCCTTGCAAGTATCTGTCCTGCTTATTGTGACATCAATGGAAACACTGCTATGCAGAAGTTCTTAAAGACTATGTTCTCCATTACCGTCTTTGCAGGTATCGTACTGATTGCAGCAGGTGCTGCATCCCTGATTCGTACCATTGTTTCCATGGCGTCCGGTGAGCAGGCACAGCCTGGAGCGTTGGGCAAGGGAATTGGTCTGATTGTTGGTGGTGCAGTACTTTGTGCATTAAAAGCAATCGTCACTGCAATCATTGGCACAGATCCTACCACAATGACATTTTATTAGGATGTCGGTCTAAAGAGGGAGCAGTGGTAAGCTGCTCCTTTTTGCTAAGGTGACGAGAAAAATGGAGATTATGCTTGCACGGAAAGGAGACGAACATGGAATTAGTAGTATTAGGAATTGATCAGGGGAACGGCAACATGAAAACGGCTTCCTGTGTGTTCCCTTACGGATTTAAGAAGCAGGAAACAAAGCCCTCAGAATTGTTTTCAAAGGACATTCTGGAATATAAGGGGATGTATTACAGTCTGACACCTAACCGATTTCCTTATGAAATCGACAAGACCCAAAATGAGAACTGTCTGATACTTACCCTCTTTGCCATTGCAAAGGAAATCAAAGAGAGAGTCATGAAGGGAAAAACAGATTATAACTGGAGCAGGGATTTTAAGGGATTTGTAGGAAAAGAGGTGGTGCTGGGAATCGGACTGCCACCGGCACACTTTGAAAAGCTAAGAAAGCCTTTTAGGAAGTATATTATGGATGCTGCCAGATATGGACTGGACTTTAAGTACAATGACAAGAATTTCAGTTTCCATATCAGGGAGATTTATGTATTTCCGCAGAATTACGCAGCGGTGATGATTTACAAGCCTGAATTGATTAAAAAATACAGTACGGTACATTGTATCGACATCGGAGATGGTACGGTGGACTTGATGACACTAAAAAATGGTATGCCGGACAAGGGCACGATGGTATCTAGAGAGCTGGGTATGTCGAGGCTAAGAGAGCAGATTATTGATGACATTATCAATGACTATAACATGACATTAGATGGAACAACCATTGAGGATATCCTGACACCGGGAAAAGAAGTCATTGCACCGGAAGAGATTGTGCTTCGCATCCGGCAGGAGACAGCGCAGTGGGCGAGTAAGATTGTAGACCAGTTGCATACAAAGGTGCCGGATTTCCGCTTTGCACCTACAGTGTTTTTGGGTGGTGGTTCCAAGCTGCTAACTCCTTTTCTGGAAACCACAGGGATGTTTGGTGTGACGGAATACATCGAGGATATCCGTGCCAATGCTGTAGGCTATGAGGAAATTGCCAAGATGTACCTGAACGGATAGGAGGCGGAGTAAATGAGAAAGAAGAAAATCGCCTTGTTCTATGATGAAAATACGGAGAGTGGAAAGCAGATATTGGACTTTCTGACTCCTTTTGATAAGCGAAAGAGTGACATTGTAGGGGAACTGATTCTGCTTTGGATTGCTGAACACGGGACGAATGTTCCGGTACAGTGGCTTAACCGCAGGAAGGGGGAACTTGGGGCCGTAAAGCCCTGTTTCCCGAATAAGTCTTTTGAGGAAAAGCAAGCTACAGTTGTGCATAAGTCCGGTGTGATAACTGACGCGTCAGACAAGCAGTCAGAGGAAGTAATTGAAGCAGTGAAAGAAGATAAGCCCCCGGAGATAGAACATGATGTGTCCTTAATCAAGGCTGGGCTTGCATCATTTATGTAGGAAGGAGCGTGGAATGCATGAAACAATATGTAATCGGACCGGTGACCTATTACCGCAGACAGATTTTTGCCTTTGTCATGTGCGGACTGCTGTTGTGCAGCATGATAGCTTACTGTGCCACGGAAGCGGATGTAAATGGAGCTACCGGAATGGTAAAGACCATATATGGTCTGCTGGATGATATTTTTGATATCTCCGGAATGGAAGAGATAAAGAGTTTACTGATTATAGAATACAGTGGAAGCACTATGACAGCAGGAGGAATTACTTTTACGAATCTGACAGGAGTAATTCATACCATGTATAAGACCTTTCAGAATCTGGGTGTGATTATGTTGATTATCTTTTTCGGTGTGGGGATTCTGGAAAGTTTTTCTTTTCAGCAGATGTATGTGGAGAAGATGGTGAGACAGTTTATCTTCTTGTGTATCGGGATTGTTCTTGTATCTAACTCCATGGACATGGTATTTGGTATCGGAAATGTGTTCTCGGCACTGATTCAGAAGATAGTAAACAATGCTACCGTTTCCAACGCAAATATGACATTACAGATAATGGAACTGAAAAAAGTTATCTATGACCAATGTAATGTTTCCACGGGAACAGGGCTGAAAGCTTCCATTTCAGATGTAGTGTCAAACATGGCAACTGCAGTAAGCTACTTAATCCAGCTGTTCATTCCGTCTCTGATTGCGAAGCTGTCTAACGTGGTTGTGTCAGTGATGTGCTGGTCAAGGTTCATCGAGCTTGTCATTATGGCAATCGTATCACCACTGACAGTCTGTGACATTAGTTCCGGTGGAGGGATGAATTCCAATGCGGTGAGAGGTGTAAAAAACGTGATCGCCCTTGCACTGTCGGGAGCCATCATTATGTTAGCAGTATTTATCTGTCAACAGATACAGTTTGGTATCCTCTCTGCAAATGTGCTGGATGGAGCCAATTTTATGTCCTGTATCTGGAAAGAGATTGTGGTAGCAATCGTACAGGTTGGACTTGTGGTAAAGGCTCCGGGCATTGCAAAACAGGTACTTGGAATGAATTAAGGGGGTGCAAATATGATTAGCAGAGAGATTGAAAAAGAAATCCAGCAGGAGAATAAGGTAATCATGAACTTTACGATGCGTCAGGTAATCTGTCTGTCTGTGGCTGTGGTCTGCAGTGTGGTGATTTCGGTATTCCTTGGATGGGATTTTACCATAGCAATCTATCCATGCTTTGTCATGGGAATTCTGTGCTTTGCATTTGGCTGGGTGAAGCAGGACGGCATCCCTATGGAGAAGATTTTACTTAAGAAGTTGCAGACGAATATCTATCAGAACGATATTCGTGTCTACAAGACAAAGAACCGATATACGGTTATGCTGAACCGAGAGTATGACCGTAGGAGGCAGATGGACTGCAGGGATAAGAAGCTTAAGAAAGCAATTCGGAAAGAGGAAAAAGAGAAACAGAAAAGCAAATTGAAGAAAATCGCATAGAGAAAATGAAAAACCATTGTTCTGGTAATTTTGAGGCAATGGTTTTTTCTATGCCTTTCATTCGGTGCAACTTATCAGGTGGAAGGAGGTTTTTTGCTATGCAGAAAAGAATTGTAAAACAGAAGAATACCGTTGCAAAGAAAATAGCTAATATTCGGTTTGCGGAAGAACGAGCTCCTGAGTAAACGTCAAATCCTGCGCCTTGGCTAATTAGTTTTTTTATGCCACACTCTAAATAACACGAAAAAACTATTAGTTTTTTAGAGGAGGCTAAAGCGCATGGATCAATTAACTCACACTGTCCGCAGGTCGAACTGGATAAACATCATTCGACAGTGCCAGGACAGACCGGCAGGCACTACGGCAAAGCAGTGGCTTGCTGAAAACGATATTTCTGAAAAATCTTACTATTACTGGCTCCGAAAGATCCGCCGGGAAGTCTGTGAACAGGAGGGGCTCCAGGAAGACACCAACCCGTCTGCCCTCTCTTTTGTAGAAATCCCGGTAAAAACTGCTCTGGACACAACACCGGTGCCAGCCGTCCCGGCAGCAATGACTCCGGTTGCAGTGATCAGATCAGGCCGCCTGACGCTGGAATTATCAAACGATATTTCAGAGTCCCTGCTTTGCAGGCTGTTGCAGGAGGTGCTTCATGCT
>OGJG01000251.1_pt1 | contig 41376 bp, 49 predicted proteins | sample 1572011 | NCBI WGS metagenome assembly OGJG01 (sample SAMEA2582115, study PRJEB24529) | metagenome | biome: Human gut stool | place: China | collected 2011
TATCACCAAGCAGCTGGACGACCAGAGCCAGTATCAGACTGTCTACGCCAAGGAGCTGGGCAGCGCTGCCGCTCCCACAGCCGGCCTCCACTTCACGCCAGAGCTGATGGATACCATCCGCGCCAAGGGCGTCAACATCACCGAGGTGACGCTCCATGTCGGCCTCGGCACCTTCCGTCCCGTGCAGGAAGACGAGATCGCCGACCACAAGATGCACAGCGAGTGGTACTCCGTCAGCGAGGAGACTGCAAAGCTCATCCATGACACCAAGGCCGCAGGCCATCGTGTCATCGCCGTAGGCACCACCAGCTGCCGCACACTGGAAGCTGTCGCCGCCAAGTACGGCGAGATCAAAGCCTGCAGCGGCAACACCGACATCTTCCTCTATCCCGGTGTCAAGTTCAACTGCATCGACGGCCTTATCACCAACTTTCATCTGCCCGAAAGCACCCTCATCATGCTGGTGTCGGCGCTGTACGGCTACGAAAAGACGATGGCCGCCTACAAGGTGGCTGTCGAGCAGAAATATCGGTTCTTCAGCTTTGGGGATGCGATGTTTATACGAGGCGGGAACGACCCGGAAGATAAAAAGTAATGAAAAAGTCCAGAAGCCATGCGGGTTTCTGGACTTTTTTCTTATTCGGCGGTTTTGTACGAAAATCGTAGTTCAATGCCGTTTTTGAGCAAAATTGAGGTGGTAAGGCCATCTTTTATACAAAAGTTTGAGACCGTTTCGTTGAGGAAATCCTTGACGATTTTGGGGTCGATCTTGCGGATGAAACGCTCATAGTTCACATAGCGCTTGTCCAAGAGCTGCTGGGTCAGGATGAACTGGCTGGCCTTCTGCATGAATGCCTCATCGGAAAGCGACAGGTCGAAGGCATTGGCAATGTCCAGCTCGTTGATGCGGGAGTCTACCTCGCTGAGGGCTTTTGTGATGCGCTCACGCTCGATGTTGAAGTCTTTGCTTGCCATCTCGTCATCTCCGTAGAGATAGATGGTCTTCAGGCGGTTGAGAGCGCGCTCAAGCCGGCGTTTCTCGGAGAGCAGCAGATCGCGTTCGCTCAAGTCCGCACTGGACTCCGTGGCCGCGATGGTAGGAGATTCAAAGCGCTTCTCGTCAAAGCCGCTGCGCAGGTGGTTGTATAGTTCTTCGAGGCCCGGACGCTCGATGTGGTCAACGCGGGAAAGCGCTTCGCCACGCAGCAGCTTCTTCTCCAATGTTTCGATGGATGTCGTTCTGCCGAAGGAGTTGGATGCCTTTATCAGGTTGGCGAAGAAGTTCAGCACAAAGGGACCGAGGCTCACATCAGAGACGTACTTGTTGGTGCAGTCCTCGGATTTGCGTCGCCGGGAACAGATGTACATAGACGGTCTCCAGCCGTCTGCCCGGACTTTATCGGTGGTTGCAGCCATCGTGGAGCCGCAGCAACCGCAGGTGAGCAGCCCGGCGAAGACGTGGACGTTTTTCCGCTGATAGGTGGCGTTCTTGTTGTAGCGCTTGCTTTCCAGAATGACACCGACAGCAGCCTGTCGTTCGGGGGACACAATGGCTGGGTGGTGGTTCTCGACCAATACCCATTCGTCCTTGCCCTTTTCGCGGAAACGCTTTGTGTTGGACTCGTCGCGGTAATTGTACCGATACGTTCCAGAGTAGAATGGGCTGGAAAGAATCGTGTGGACGGTGGTCGGACTCCAGTCGCTTCCAGCGCGGGATTTCAGGCCGCGCTCATTCATAATCCGAGCAACCCGGACAATGGACTTTTCGGACTCGTACAGGGAGTAGATCAGACGGACGATTTTGGCCTCGTCCTCGGCGATGGAGAAGGTCTTGCTCTCTTTATCATAGGAGTACCCGTAGGGAACCTTGCCGCCGTTCCAGATACCATCATTGGCGCGGGACACAAAGACGGCGCTGACTCGCTCAGAGGTCGTTTTGCGCTCCAGTTCCGCAAAGATCAGGATGATTTTGAGCATGGCTTCGCCCATCGCGGAGCTGGTATCGAATTGTTCGTTCTTCGACACGAAGACCACGCCAAGCTCTTTCAGCTCGGCGTACATGACGGAAAAGTCCAGAAGGTTACGGCTGATACGGTCGATTTTCCAGACCAGCAGGTGAGAAAACTCGCCGGTCCTCATTCGGGCCATCATCTGCTGATAGTCTGGACGGTCGGTATTTTTGGCAGAGTAGCCTGCATCCTCGAAAATCACATAGTCCGAGATGCCGAGGGCATATTTTGCATAGTTGATGAGTTCTTCTCGCTGGACGGGAAGGCTAGCCCGGTCAACCTGATACTGCGTTGAGACTCGAACGTATATGGCGGCTTTCTTTTCCTCAAAGCGTTGTGCCGCCTTCTTCGTCACATAGCCCATTGCGAAACCTCCAGAAGATAATGATAGCTGAAGAAAAAGCAGCTCCGTGCGTAGTGCGGGGCTGCTTTTCCGTTATGCACAAAAAGGAATGAAAGAAAATATGCAAAATGTCGGGGGGGGGGGTACACATTCAAGGAATCGACAACGGCATCACGGATGCTGCCATAGTCTACAAGGTATGGGTCCAGCTTTTGCAGCATAGTGAGAGAGATGGTCTTCTGAGGGCCGCACTGCTCGTCCAGAATATGAGTCGGTACGATGTAGAAGTCCCATCCATCCAACACCAATGGGTTGGCCCGTTCCCGCACGGTCTCGGTATAGAGGCAGAACACATACACATCGGACTGCCGCATGACCTCCTCAGCATAGCCGTTGATGGAGTCCCAAGCTCTTGTTGGACGGATGCTGAACTGGATGTTAGACAGCCTGCCATCGCCCTGCCGCCATGCCTGAAGATATGCGCAGCTCTTGACCTCGATGCGCACTTCATCGCGGGCCTCGCCATTACATACCCAGTTGTAGGGGAAAGAGATGTCGTAGGGAGTCCAGTCATCGTTGGTTCCGCTCAGATTAACGCCCAGCGCGGCCGATACGATGAACTCGCAGTAGGAACCCCGCAGGGTATTGTTGAGCAGGTCTGAGGCGTTCCAGCGCCAGTAGTCACTCAAGGATTTACCAATGGGCATATCATCGAAGACGATAAGCTCGTCCCCGGTACATTGCTTCGTCATGATTTTCACCTCCTCGAAAAGTCAACCCGTATCAGCCTACGTCGGCTTTTTCCTCATGTTGCATGGACGTTATGATGACCCGCTGCTCTGGGGTCATATAGCGGTCGAGCAGCGACCACAAAACCTGCCGGTCTGCGATGGACGCTTTCTCGTAGCAGGCGACTAAGATGTTGACGTCGGGCGGCGTACGGCCTGCAGCGGGCAGATCGGCACCGACCAAAACGTCCAGCGTCACGCCCAGCACAGAGGCCAGCTCCACAGCGGTCTCGATGTTCGGCGTCCTATCGCCGGAAACATAACGTGAGATGGTAGTCTCCGTCGTGTTGATACGTTCTGCGACAGCACGCTGCGTGAGGCCGCGCTTGTCGATGAGTTCTTTGAACTGTTTGGCGAACATGGCTTTGCTGTACATAGTGATACCTCCCAATGTAGCTTACTTACCAAGTTTATAACATACTTGTCAAAGAGTAAACAAAACTTACCAAAATTATCATTTTAAGATTGACATATACCATATTGGTAAGCTATAATGAAGACACAGAAAGGGGGTGAGCAGATGAATAGCTCCAAGCTCAAGGGCATCCGGGTCGAGAAGGGAAAGACCCAGAAGAACATGGCCGAATTGATCGGCAAATCGCTTGTTACCTACTCCAAGAAGGAGCGCGGAGAAGTCGAGTTCTCCAATGAGGAAATGAGCATTGTCGCCAAAGCGCTTGACCTGACCAGCGATCAGGTCAACGCTATTTTTTTCGACGACAACTTACCGAAAGGGTAAGTATACGCATGGCGGTTTGCTGATGTCTAAAGTATAACGCATCAAGGGGGCAAAGAAAATGGGACGCGATGCCGCAAAAGCCTGTGAAAACCAGTGCTTCCGGTGTAGGAAAGAGGCCGCAAAGTACAACGATAAGCTCGGTAGCCGTGAAGGCGCTGCGGAACTGCTCGGAATCTCGGTTTCGAGCCTTGCGGATTACGAGCTGGGCAATACGAAGGTCATCCCGGTGGATAAGGTGGTGCTGATGGCAGACATCTACAATGCACCGGAGCTGATGGCGTGGTATTGCTCGTCGGAGTGCCTTATCGGAAAGAGCCTCGAAATGCCGTCCCCTGAAATTGCCTCGGTAGAGCGTACGACCATGAAGCTGCTGAAGCAGCTCCGGCAGGGTGACATCGAGCAGGTCAAGGAAAAGCTCATCGACATCACGGCAGATGGCATCATCTCCAAGGATGAGTGGGCAGACCTGACCGAAATCCTCGACTACCTCGACGGACTGATTCGGGCGGCGCGGGAGCTGAAGCTCATTGGCTCCAAGCTCCTGAACGGAGGCGTAGACGATGGCTGACATCCAAACGCTGAAGAAGTTGCTGGCCGAAGAATATGGCATCACAACCGCAAGAGAACTCGACGAAGCCATGAAGAAAATCGGCGGATTGAATATCGGCGTGTTTGCATCGCCGGTAAGAAAGGATGGAACGAAACATGAAAAAGTACGCAGTATTGCACGAGCCGGGTGACATCGTTACGCTGGCTGGAACCAGATTTGTGGTGCTGGATGTTGAGCGTCGTGGTAGCCTGCCGGACAGCCTGTTCCTGCTGGCGCTGGAATCGGTTGGTGCTTCTGAATTTGGCAGCTTCAACAACTACGCAGAGAGCGACCTGAAGAAGGCCGTGGACAAGTGGTTGGAGGACATGGGCAAGAGGGGCCTCGACAACGCCAAGCTCATCCCCCGCGAGATCGACCTGACCACGCTGGACGGTTCCGGCTGCTATGGGAAGTTGTCGGTGAAGGCTGCGCCGCTTACGCTGGATGAAGCTCGCGAGTACGCTGACATCATCCCCAATGCGGAGCGGTGGTGCTGGCTGGCGACCGGTTGGAGCGGTCCCAGCAAGTCGGACGGTGATCTCGCCCTGTGCGTCGGCTCCAATGGCGACTGGTACGGCCGCTACTGCTCCAACTCGAGCGGCATCCGCCCCGCTTTGAAAATCCCCTCTGACCTCTTGCTTGACTCTGCGGACAAGCCCGACTTGAGCGAGGTTCCGACCGATACGTTGCTCGAAGAAATCCGCCGCAGGGTCGTGGACAAGGCATGAGCGCCGATAAGCTGACGGAAGCGCGGGAGGCAGCGGAAAGCTCGCTGGGGTTCAAAATCCCGGATGTGGTCGCCACCAGCGTTCTCTGGTATGCCCGGCGCAAATGTGAGCTGGCAGAGCAGCCGGAGAGCTACCTTCCGCTTCTGTACGAAACCGAGCTGACCGACTACTATATGCGGTTAGCAATCAACCTGAAGGGAGAAAAGCAACGTGAGCAACGAATGCGTGAAGCCCGAAATTCCGCAGTTCCCGGAATTGACATTTGAGGAAGAACGGCATCTCTACTACCTGAACGGGCTGGAAGTGCCCAGCGTGACCACCCTGATGAAGCCGCTGTCCAGTGACTTCTACAGCACGGTGGACCCGGAGGTGCTGAACCGGGCGGCAAAGCGTGGCACGGCCATCCACAATGCGGTGGAGAACTACGCCAAGTTCGGCATTGAGGACATTCCGCCGGTGTATGCCGGATATTTTGAGGGATTCCGGGACTGGTGGAACAGCCGCAAGCCGGAGGTTCTGGCAACCGAAACGAAGGTCTACCACAAAATCCTGCGGTATGCAGGCACGGTCGATCTGCTGTGCATCATCGACGGCAGGGTGACGCTGGTGGACTACAAGACATCGGCACAGGTGAACAGCAAGCTCTGCGCTGTTCAGCTTGAAGCCTATGACAGGGCATGGGAGAGCCACGACATCAAGGTCGATGACCGGCTGATTCTCCACCTGTCCAAAAAAGGCTATCAGGAAGTGCGCTTTCCCCGGAGTGGGAAGTGCTGGTCGGTGTTTTCGTCCTTGATGATAATTAAGAACTACATGAACGAGTGATTTTTAGGAGGTTCGACAGATGGAAAAAGAAACTATGGTAGCGACCGTACCGCAGACCGAGATCGTGGATGAGCAGCAGCTCACCCGTGACGTGACCGACATCGAGTTTCAGGCGGAGTCGCTGGTTATTCAGACCGATGAAGATTACGCCTTTGCCGGTGAGTTCGGCAAGATGCTGAAGAAAAAGGCGTCGCAGGTCACGACGTTCTTCAAGCCCATGAAAGACAGCGCCTATCAGGCCCACAAAGCGGTTTGCGACCGGGAAAAGGCCATGCTGACCCCGCTGCGCAACGCCGAGAAGACGGTCAAGCAGGTGATGAGCGCCTACATTGCAGAGCAGGAACGTAAGCGCCGGGAAGCTGAAGAAGCTGCTCGACGGGCAGCGGAAGCTGAACGGGAGCGCAAGATTCAGGAAGCGGCTACGCTGGAAGCCGCTGGTGACGCAGATGGAGCGGAGGCCGCCTTTGAGGAAGCAGCCATCATGGATGATGCTGCAAGCTATGCGGTAGTGCCTGCCGCAGCCACCCCGAAGGTCTCCGGCATCAGCACCTCGAAAGACTGGGAAATCGTCGAGATCGACCCCAAGGCGGTCCCGCTGGCGGTTGCGGGCATTGAGCTCCGCCCGGTCGATCAGGCCGCTGTTATGCGCCTCATCCGTGCCTCGAAGGGCCAGATCGAAATTCCCGGCATCACCTACCGTCAGGTCGCAAAAATGAGCTTCAGGGGGTAAAAGAATATGTCTACTGCTATGAGCAAAGCTGAGAGCAACGCTCTCGTTGTCAGCTACGATGTTCTTGGCACGCACGTTGAGCTGGATTTGGATTTCGTGAAGAAGTACCTCGTTCGCGGCAGGGCAGAACTGGTAAGCAATCAGGAAATCGTGTTCTTTATGAGCACCTGCCGCCAGCAGAAGCTCAACCCGCTGGTTCAGGGCGAGGTCTACCTCATCAAGTACAGCAAGGATGACCCGGCGCAGATGGTCGTTGGCAAGGATGCCTACCTCCGCAGAGCATTTGACCACCCGGACTACCTGTTCAAGAACGACGGCATCACGGTACAGCGTGGGAACGAGATTATCCAGAAAGAGGGATGCTGCCTCTATCCGGGTGAAACTCTGGTTGGCGGCTGGTGCCGCGTTACCTTCATGCGGAACGGCAAGGAACGCACTGCATTCAAGGAAGTTGCCTTTGCCGAGTACAACAAGGGGAAGGCAAACTGGAACTCCAAGCCTGCCACCATGATCAACAAGGTCGCTGTCAGCCAGTGCGTGAGAGATGCCTTCCCGAAGGACTATGAGGGTGTGTACTCCGAGGATGAGATGATTGCATCTGGTGCTATCCCGGTGGATTACAAGGAGCTGAATGACCAGAAGCCGGAAGAACAGCCGGCCGAGGAAGAAGACCCGGTCATCTCGCAGGAGCAGCGCCAGCAGCTTTTCAAGGCGGCGCAGGCAAACTTCGGCAAGGACAAAGGCAACGCCGTGGTCAAGTCCATCATCGAGGAGATGGGGCTGACCTCTACGACCGGCATGAAGATGTCCACCTACAACAAGGTGGTCGAGCGGCTGGTCGAGATCTGCACGGCCCACAAGGCGGAGCTGGAAGCTGAGGAAGGCACCAAAAATGACGGTGCGGCTGAAGAATAAAGCCACCGGTGGAAAAGGAAGGTGAGGGGATGCCGTGGATAAGCGTACATCAGGAGGTGGACGGTACGAAGCTCCGTAGATTATACCGTGCCATCGGGTGTTCCAAGTTTGAAGCCCTCGGCATCCTGAACTTCCTGTGGTTCTGGGGAATGAAGAACGCCGATGAGACCGGGCTGGTCAAGGATGCAGACCTCGAAGTCCTGAGCCGATACCTGTACGGCTGCGGCGAGGACTGCCAGCTCGACATGGGCAAAGTGGTGCAAGCCCTTGTGGATACCGGCTGGATTGATGTGGTGGCCGATGGCTTTTACATCCATGACTGGGACACATGGCAGGAACAGTGGTATAAGCTCCAGAAAAACCGCAGGCTGGATGCTGAACGAAAGCGGAAAGCCCGTCAGATAGAGCGAGAGGCCGCAAAGCCTACACCGAAGACCCCGGAGCCGGAACAGATGGAACCTCCTGTGGAACCAGAAGTCAAGCCGCCTGCAAAGCCGAAACCCGATAAAAAATCCTATGCGGAGTTCGTGAAGATGAGCGAAGCAAACTACGACAGGCTCGTGAAACTGTACGGCAAAGCCTTTGCGGACGCCTGCATCGTAGAACTCGATCTCTACAAGGGGGCGAAGGGCAAGAAGTACAAGGATGACTACCGGGCCATTTTGAGCTGGGTAGTTGACCGTGTGAAGGAAAAGAAACCGGGGCTGCTCCAGCAGAGCATGAGGGAGGCAGCACCAGATGAAGACAATCCGTTCAGAGAGTGGGGTGAGCAGAGTGGGTGAATTTGACGGCCTGCTGCAAGGTGCTGTTCGTCAGGCGCAGGCGGCAAATCAGCCGGAGAACGGTGATTACTACGACGATGAAGGGTTCCTCGTCTGCGGGAACTGCCACACCCGTCGGCAGGTAGAAGTCAATATGCCCGACCTGAAAGCCGTTCCGTTCGACCCTAAGAAGAAAGTCCGGGTCAAGATGCCGGTATCCTGCCGCTGCCGGGCAGAACGGCGGAAGCAGGAAGAGCAGATGCTCATGAAGGACCGGGAAATGCGGGCGGCGCAAACGCTTCAGCGGCAAAGCCTCATGGACGAACGCCTGCGGGACATCAGCTTTGACGGATTCCAGCAGACTAAGGATAACGCCTACAACCTGAAGCTCTGCCTGCGGTATGCGAAGCACTTCGATGAAATGCTGGCAAAGAATCAGGGGCTTTTGTTCTACGGCGGGGTCGGGACCGGGAAGACATTCGCAGCGGCCTGCATTGCAAACCATCTCCTGAGCCTGCGGGTCCCGGTGGTGATGACCTCGTTTGTGAAGCTGCTGGAAACCATGCAGGGCTTCAGTGAGGATGACAGCACCCTGATCGCCCGGCTGAACAGGGCAAAGCTGCTCATCATTGATGATCTCGGCGCTGAACGCAGCACAGACTTTGCACTGGAAAAGGTCTACGACATTGTGGACAGCCGGTACAGAGCCAAACTCCCCATCATCCTCACCACGAACCTGAGCATGACCGAAATGAAAGAATCTGCGGACATCCGCTACACCCGCATCTATGACCGTATCTTTGAAATGTGCTACCCGATGCAGTTCACAGGTCGGTCGTGGAGAAAGGCGGAAGCGGCCCGCAGATTTGACGAGATGAAGAACTTTTTGGAGGGCAACGATGGATAAAGTTATCATCGCAAGCGTTGAGGACCGGCTTACGGTAGCTGCCATCCTCGTAAAGAACGACTACACCGTCCGGCAGGGCAAGCAGCTCCGGCCGGGCAAGAAAAGCTACGAATATTATCTGGAGTACGCTCCGAACGACAAACCGAAACAGGCGGCAGGGGAATGAGGACGCAATTCTGCATCTACGGGGAGCCGCGAGGTAAGGAACGCCCGAAATTCTCGACCGTATGCGGTCATGCGACAGCAAGAACCCCGGAGAACACGGTTATGTACGAAAACCTCGTAAAGACCGAGTACAGAATCCAATCCGGGGTTCGGTTTGCTGATGACGCCATGTTGAGTGTGAGGATTTTTGCGTTCCTCTCCGTCCCGAAGTCGGCCAGCAAGAAAAAACACCTTGCCATGATCGACCGCCTGATACGCCCGACACGAAAGCCTGATTTCGACAACATCGGCAAAATCATCTGCGATGCCTTGAACGGCATTGCCTACCGCGATGATGCCCAGATCGTAGACGCACTGGTTCGGAAGTTCTACTCCGACACCCCGCGTGTTATCGTTGAAATCTCAGATATACCGTATGAACAGTAAAGGAGAAAGACTATGAGCGACAAAACGTATGTGCTGTCCCTGAGCGCGGACACCTTCAACGCCTTCAAGATGGACTTCGACAGCGCCCTCCAGCGCTTGCTTCAGAAGATGGACAGGCTCCAGAGCGACAGTGCCTCCATCAACTGCAAAATCAGCGTGGCACTGACCCCGGCTTCGGAACGGAACTTCGATGCAACGCGGGAGGAGGACACCGTGCAGGTGATGAAGCCCAGCTTCAGCCACGAGATCAGCACCGAAATCAAGGTCAAGGACAAAACGACCGGCAACCTCTCCGGCAACCGCAAGCTGGTGTGGGATGAGGAGCTGATGGAGTATGTGATGAAGGACATCGACGATGGGCAGACCTCGCTTTTCGACACGGCCCAGAGCCGCCAGAATGCTGCGTCCCCTGTGGAGCAGGAACCGCCCCAGCTCCCGGAAGGCATCGTGGATGTTGACTACACGGTCATCAGCGATGACAAGGGCTACATCCTGCGCAACCCCGATAAGTGCGGCATCAAGGACCAGTGGGGCATCCTCAAAGTCCTTGTGGGAGAGCGGATGACGGTGAGCCGGAGTGCAGGCCATTGCTATGCGGAGACCGCAGACGGCATCATCGCCCTCGGTTCTGCCTACCTCGCAGAAGACCCCCGCCATGTGGATGACAGCATTCTGGAGCCTCATCTGGCAGAGGAGATCGCCTGCAACGGCTTCGGCACGGTTCAGGTCGGCGACCATGAGGAGCCGGAGAAGATCGTGGTAGAGTGTCTGGAATGCGGTGGCATCCTGCTGGATGTGGAAAACCCCAACGTCCAGAAGGGTGATGCCGAATGAGGTACGGAACCTGTTTTCTGTGCGGAAAGACCGGCTGGCTGGAAGAGCACCACGTCTACCCGGGGCCGTTCCGGGACAAGTCCGAAAAGTATGGCCTGAAGGTGGGCCTGTGCGGCGAGAGCTGCCATCGGAACGGCCGGTATGCGGCGCACCAGTGCAGGGAAACCTCCGATGCCCTGAAGCAGTTCTGGCAGATCAAGTACATGATGGCCCACAAAGCCAGCGTCGCAGACTTCCGGGCGGCATTCGGGAAGAACTATCTGGAACTCGACTACTACGATGATGAAAGGAGCTACCCTATGAACATTATTGCCATCAGCGGCCGCTTGACACGCGACCCCGAACTGCGCACCACTCCCAACGGAAAGCCCGTGGTGGAGTTCACGGTTGCGGTTGACCGGCCCGGCGTTAAGGACCAGACGGACTTTATCGACTGCGTGGCGTGGGAAAAGAAAGCTGAGTTTGTCGCCCGGTATTTCAAGCAGGGAAAGCGTATCGAGGCAAGCGGTGTCCTTACCACACGAACCTACGAAAAAAACGGGGTGAAGCGCAAGCGGACGGAGGTTCGCTGCGATCAGGTTTTCTTCGGCGAGTCCAAGAAAGATAGCGGCTCCACCCCGCAGGCAGCGCCGGAACCCACGAACGATGATTTCCGCCTGCTGCCCGATGATGATGACATCCCGTTCTGAGAAAGGAGAACACATGGAAGAAAATAAGAATCCCCTTATGGGCCATGTCGTAAAGGTCCCTGCACAGGTGTCCGGCATCCCTGACGGAGTGCAGATGACGGTGAACGCAGCCGTGACCACCTTTGCGGCGGTCGATGGCAAACCGGCTGGCATCGAAAGCATGGGTACGGCAGAATGCAATATGCTTGCCAGCTATACGCGGGGAACGGTCTCGTTCTCTGTCCACGGGGAGAAGCCCGTTATGGTGAGCGTCCGTCTGGATGAGTTGATGAGACTCCTGCAGGCTGCTGCTGTATGTCGCCACGAGCAGGAAGACAAAAAGAATGCTGAGGAGGAAAAGGCATGAGAAAGCTGTTTACGTCTGAGTCTGTGACCGAGGGTCATCCCGACAAGGTGTGCGACCGTATCTCTGATGCGGTGCTGGATGCAGTGCTGGCTGTTGACCCGAACGGCCGGGTGGCCTGTGAGACCTGCTGCACCACCGACACGGTGTTCATTGCAGGCGAGATCACGAGCAAGGTCGATGTGGATATTGAGGGCATTGCCCGGCGGGTCCTGCGTGACATCGGCTACACCGGCGGGGCATCTGGCTTTGATGCCGACACCTGCAAGGTCATGGCGTTCGTCCACAAGCAGTCCCCCGATATTGCAATGGGAACCAGCGACACGGTGGGCGGCGCAGGCGATCAGGGCATGATGTTCGGCTATGCCTGCAACGAAACCCCGGAGCTGATGCCCCTGCCCATCATGCTTGCGCACAAGATGGCCTACAAGCTCTCCCAGACCCGCAAGGATGGAACCATCCCCTTTATCCTGCCGGATGGCAAAACGCAGGTAACGGTGGAATATGAGGGGGATGGGAAGCCCCAGCGTATCGACACCATCGTCATCTCCACTCAGCACACGGACGGGAGTCTCCCTCTGCTGATGCACCCGCTGGTGGAAAATGTCATCACGCCTGTTTTGCAGGAAGCCCGTCAGCACCTCCCGTGGCTCGACATCGACACCTACGACCTGTACATCAATCCTACCGGGCGTTTTGTGCAGGGTGGCCCTGCGGCAGACACCGGCTTGACCGGGCGGAAGATCATCGTGGACACCTATGGCGGTTATGCTCCCCACGGCGGCGGGGCATTCTCTGGCAAAGACCCCACAAAGGTTGACCGCAGTGCAGCATACATGGCCCGGCATATTGCAAAGAACGTCGTGGCATCGGGTCTGTGCGACAAGTGTCAGGTTCAGTTGGCCTATGCAATCGGCATGGCGCTTCCGGTGTCCCTGCGCATCGACACGTTTGGGGCCAATGTGGATGAGGAAAAGCTCTGCAATGCAGTAGATCGCTGCTTTGAACTGACCCCACTGGGAATCGTTGATGCCCTGAACCTGCGCCTGCCCATCTATGAACAGACATCCGCCTACGGCCACTTCGGAAACGTGGTGGGCGGAAATTTCACATGGGAGAGCACCCACAAAGCGGGACTCCTGCGCAGAACGTATAACACGCTGTAAGAAACAGGGCAAGCCTCTTTCCCCGTGGGCGGGGAAGGGGGCGAAGCCCATGATGGGAGGTTTAGACATGGCACAGGAAGACAAGAACGTCACCATTCCCCCGGAAATGATGCAGGAGATCATACGGGTGGCATCGGAAACAGCCATTGAAAAGTTCCAGCACGAAGCGGAGCGGAACCGAAAGGCCGTCAAGGATAAGCGCCTGCATAACACCAAGCTGCTGCTTCAGAACTACCACTGCTTTGTAGAGCATAGTAAGAGTGCCGTGTATGAAGCCAGCCAGCTCTCCGAGGATGATGACTTCGAGGAGTTGATGGAGGAGCTGATGAGTCAGAGCGACGGCAGGGTGAGGATCCCGGTGGTGAGGAGCATTCAGGAGAGTGCTGCCCACACCCGCATCATCGTGCAGCACATCGACCGTATGCTGGAATACTACAAGTTCCGCTGTGAGCATTCCAAGCGCGCGGAGGAAATGCGTCGGTATCGGACGATTTACGACCTCTACATTGCCCCTGAACCCAAGACTCAGCAGCAGATCGCCGATGAAGAACACGTCGATTTGTCAACCGTGTTCCGCGACCAGAAGGCTGGTATTTCCAAGTTGAGCGCCCTGATTTTTGGATGGTTGGACTAAAATTTGGGCAAAGTTGCAAAAAAGTTGCTATTGCAGTGCAATTACCACTGTGGTAAGATACGAAGCGTGAACCGATGTGTCACCCCGGAAAAACCGCGAGTGGCACATCCGGCCTCGTATCAAGCTGTAAAGCCAAAATTTTTCGCTCCGAATGCAAAACCGATTGACTCCGGTGGGTAAAGGGTTAGAATGAAGATAGGCCCAAAATATTACCGAAAAGGTCAGGAGGTACGACAGATGGAACGAAAATCCGATAAAGTTAGACGTCTGGTTGCAGACGGCGACTTCAAAGGGGCTTTGCGGATTGCAAAGAACTTCAGGCTCGGCATCACGAAGGAACAGTCCTCCACGATGACAAGAGCGTATGAGTGCATAGTCCACGGAAGATTCTACAAGCAGCTCGGCTATAATCTCGATGAGAAGATAGCTGAGGGCGTGAAGATTCTGGTGGGCTTGTACGGAAGGAGCGAGGCACATGATTTACACCAGCCGGTACAGTAACCCGGAACTCAAGACCGGGAACTACACAGTCGTTGGGATAACACGGGGGGCGCCTAAGTTCCCCCTTCGGTATACGCTTGCAGGCAACATCATGGAGATCGCGCCGCCGGGTTATCTGTTCAACGAATACAACCGGGAGCGGTTCACGCCGCCCTACTTCCAGCACATGGACAGAGTAGGGACGGCGCGGATTGCTCAGATTCTCCAGCATTATGAGGACATGGGCAAGCCCGTGGTGCTTTGTTGCTACGAAGATGTCCGAAAACCCGGAGAGTGGTGTCATAGACTGGTGTTCGCAGAATGGTGGCTCCAGAGAACAGGAGAAATGATCGAGGAGTTGCCTGACCCGTCACCAAACAAGTGGGCGAAACAGCCTGAACCGCAGAAAGCGGTTGAGCCTGATGCAGTCCAGATGAAAATGTGGTAATCCCCGCCGATAGCTCAGAAAGTAGAGCACCTGACTCTTAATCAGGGGGTCGCACGGTTCAATCCCTGCTCGGCGGACCAACCATAGGGAGTCATGTTGGAAACAGCATGGCTCCCATTTTTTATGCCTACGAACAAGGGCTTTCCAGACGTTCACGTCTTTGGAAACAACCCACCCTCTGGAAAGCAACTGCTCCAGTCGAAACCAGAGGGGCAATTTTGAAAGAAAGGTCGGTGATATGAATGGCAAAGTTCCAGAACCCCGGAGCGTTCTTCCTCGGAACTCTGGTTGCTCAGGAGCAGAAGTTCCTGAAGCCGCTGATTGAAAACGCCCGCAAGCATGGGTACACCCGGTTTGTTGAGCCGTGCGCCGGCGCTTTCGCCATGTCGCATATTGCGGCGCAGTGTGGGTACAAGCCCAGCGAGATCGAGGCCAGTGATGTCTCGATGTTCACCTCCATCATGGGATATGCCATCACAGGGAAGTCCCTTGAGGAGCTGGAAATCAGAGCGGACGGCTTCACGAATGAGGAGCTGCTTGACCCTGCGGTTGCGCTCTATGCACAGTTGTACCTGCGGACTGTGAAGAACGCTGGGAAGGAATACTTCTACGGCATCATGCGCGATCTGGAATACCGCAAGGAGGAGCATCTGGCGGAAATCCGCGCACAGCTCGACAGGGCCAAGCAGTCCTTGCATGGGATGAGCTACCGCCCGCTGGATATGTGGAAGCACCTTGAAACGTGCTATGATGACCCCCACTGCCTTGTGGTTGCCAATCCGCCCACCTATGCCGCTGGATTCGAGAAGTGGTATGACACCGGCGGGCGCATGACGTGGAAAGAACCTGAGTACGGCATCTTTGACCCAAAGACCGGGCTGAATGATCTGTACGACAAGATGAACGATGCCAAGTGTCTTCTGATGTGCTACGAGGAGAACGCCCCGGGCCTCACTGCCGGGCATCCTGTCTTTGCTCGGTATGGTGTCCGCGACGGCATCAACGTGTACCTGACTACCAACCGCCCGGATGAGGCGACCATGCTTGCCGAGGGTAAAATGATTACCCGCCCGAACGAGGGCAAGCTGGAGCCGCTGGATTGCAGCATCCTGCCGCGTGATTATGAAATCACCCGCAAGAGCAAGATTCAGATTACCCAGATCGAGCGCACCGCCGCCCAGTATTACAGAAAGCTCTGGACGCACAACTTTGTCGGTTCGTCTGCGCCTATCAACATGGCCGTCCTCATCGACGGAAAACTGGCAGGCGTGTTCGGGCTGGATAAGTCGGCACTCACGATGGGTGCCTTCGGTACGCAGGTTTCCGATGCTGTGTTCCTCATGTACGGCATGACCGTTCCCCATAAGACCTACCGGCTGGGGCGGCTTCTGACCATGCTTGCACAGAACAGGCCGCTGATTATGAATATCTGCACGGATTTGGAGAAGGAAAAGGCCAAGTCCCTCAAGACGGTGCAGATGACCAAGTACCCGGAGGCCAAGGAAATGCGGGGGCTGATGGAGTTGACCAAGAAAGTCCCGGATAAGAAGATGGGCTACCGGCTCACATACGAGTCGCCCTTGTACGATAGAAACGCCAAACAGGCATTGAATGAATGGTTAGGGAGGGAAGAACGATGGCAGAAACAGCGCGAGAAAACCAAGTCAGCAGCGCAGCCGTAAAGTATGAAACGGTCGCCGACATGGGTTCCGGTCTGGTCATTGCCAAAGTAAAGCTGACCGACTTCCGTGAGCAGGACATCAACGCTCGCATTATGAAGACCGAGATGCAGAAGCAGCTTACCGACAACATCAAAAAGCGGGGCCAGCATGAAAGCCTCCCGTTCTGCGCACTCATCGACGGTAAGATTGAGATTATCTCCGGCCACCACCGCATCCGTTCTGCAAAGGACAGCGGTGTGCTGACGGAGCTTTTTGTCATTCTGGACACCACCGGCCTGCGGCGCTCTCAGGTGGCTGCAAAGCAGTTGGCGCACAACGCCATCAGCGGCTTTGATGACCAGTCCACCCTGAAGGAAATTGCCAAGATGATCGACGATGTTGATGATATGCTGGAAAGCTACATCGGCAAGGACATCATCGGAGAGCCTATGGCCGAGCTTGAGAAGCTGCTGTCCCCGAAGGTGGAGTTTGACTGGAAGAACGTCACGTTCACCTTCCTGCCGCACCAGCTCCGCGATTTGGACCAGCTTGTGAAGGTTCTGGGTTCTCTCAGCCCCGATATGCTGGGCGTTGCCGATATTGACCAGCACGAGGAATTCATCGAAACCATCACGAAATATCAGCAGTTCGCCAATGTCAAGAACACCGGCGCTGCCATCCATGCGATGATTAAGGCCACGGAATCCCTGTTCGAGGACCTGCACTTCGACGAGAGTCAGGAGTGGGTGCAGCTCCCGAACCTGTTTGGTTCCCCGGCTATCCCGAAGGAAGCCGCCGACACCATCGCACAGGCTCTTGACAAGATGGTCAAGGAGGGCGAGATCGGCCCGAAGAACAAGTGGCAGGCCCTTGAATACTGGGCTGCGGATTATCTGGCAGGGAAGTAGGTGATAGCAAATGCCTACGCCTCTAAAGTACAATCCGGCGTACCACGATGACTGGGCATGGTCACTTGCTATCAAGGGCGCAACAGATCAGGACATTGCTGATGCCTTCCATGTTTCGCGTAGGACCATCATCCGCTGGCGGCAGACGTACCCGTCGTTCAATGAAGCCTGCCAGCACGGGAAGGAAGTCGCCGATGCAAAGGTGAAGCGGTCGCTGTATGAACGTGCCGTAGGCTTCGAGTATCAGGAAAAGGAAAGCGTCATTGACGTAGACCCTCGGACTGGTGAGCAGAAGCCGGTCCGGGTCAGAACGCTCACGAAGAAAGCCGTTCCCGATACAATGGCTCAAATGTACTGGCTCAACAATCGTTGTAGAGAGGAGTTCTCTCAGACTCAGAAGGTCACGCTTGACGGTTCCGTTCAGGCCAGACCTTATGAGAACCTGAGCGAGGAGGAGCTTAGGGGGGCTCTGGCCTGCATGAGCGATGAAGAAGACTCCGAATAAACGGTCCTATTCTAAAGCTCAAAAAGCCGCGTCCCGTGAGGAGCTTCGTAATGAATTGGCGAGACGGTACTATGCCGATTATGTCCAGTACGTTCACATGGGCAGGTGGAAAAGAGCCAGACACCTCGACCTTGTGTGCGAGAAGCTGGAAAGCATCATAGAGGGGAAGACCAAGCGGCTGATGATATTCATGCCGCCGCGCCACGGCAAGTCCATGACCGTGACCGAAACCTTCCCATCGTTCTATCTGGGCAAGAACCCTGAAAAGCGGGTCATCGAGATCAGCTACAGCGGCGACCTTGCTCAGCAATTTGGCAAGCGGAACCGCGATAAGGTCGAGGAGTTCGGTCCTACGCTGTTTGGGCATACCATCTCCCAAGTGCAGGCCACCAAAACGAACTGGAACCTCGACAACGGCATGGGCGGCATGATCTCCGTTGGTATCGGCGGCTCCATCACCGGCTATGGCGCAGACCTGCTTATCGTCGATGACCCCATCAAGAACCGCGCCGAGGCTGAATCTGCCACCTACCGCGATAAACTGTGGGACGAGTACCAGTCTACGGTGAGTACCCGACTGCACGCAGGCGGCGCTGTTATCATCATCCTTACCCGCTGGCACGAAGACGACCTTGCCGCCCGGCTCCTGAACCCGGAGTACGGCAAGGTTGAGGACTGGGACATTATCTCGCTCCCGGCCGTTTGCGAAGACCCGGCTACCGACCCTCTGGGCCGTGAGCTGGGCGAGGCGCTGTGGCCTGCGGGCGGCTACGACGAAGCATGGGCTGCACAACAGAAAGAGACCGTCGGTACATACGCATGGTCTTCTCTGTATATGCAGACCCCCACACCAAGCTCCGGCGGTATGTTCAAGAGAGAGTGGTGGAAACGCTGGGCGGCGCTGCCGTCCGGCCTGCATGACTTCATCCAGTCGTGGGACTGCACCTTCAAGGACAAGGACGGTTCAGACTTCGTTGTTGGACAGGTCTGGGCAAGGAAAGGCGCAGACCGCTATCTACTCGATCAGGTGCGTGGCCGCATGAGCTTCACGGAAACGCTGGATGCCATGCGCGGGCTTTCCTCCAAGTGGCCCCAGACCACAAGAAAGCTGGTCGAGGACAAGGCCAACGGCACGGCGGTCATCGACGTGCTGAAGAAAGAAATCCCCGGCATCATACCCGTAGAGCCGTTTGGCGGCAAGGTGGTCCGCGCCCATGCGACCACCGCTGTGGCTGAAGCTGGAAATGTCTACATCCCAGCGGCATCTGCCTGCCCGTGGGTGATGGACTTTGTGGAAGAAATGGCGGCGTTCCCAAGCGGTGCGCACGATGACCAAGTTGACTGCTATTCGCAGGCGAACGCCTATTACAACGACAATACGTTTGATATTCGTTCGCTGATAACGTAAGAAAAGAGGTGAATACAATGCACATACCTGAAGATGAGGCCGAGCGTCGGCGTTTGAATGAGCGTGGCCGTGAAATCCTCCGGCGGAAGAACGGCGCTGTGCGTCCGCATCGTGAGGATGGCTATGTGAACCTCCTGAACAAGTATGGAACCAAGCAGGACAACTCCGAGGCGTACAAGTTTGAACGGGAGCCGGTCATCCCTGATATGCAGCTCACAGGGCTGTATGAAGGCAATGGCCTGTTCTCCAAAATCATTGATACGCCTGCCGAGGAAGCGCTGAAGCACGGCTTTGACCTGAATCTGAAAAGCAACGAGATGAATGCTTTTGTCGATGAGGTGCTGGATGATCTCGAATGGGATGAGAAGGCCACTACCGCTATCAAGTGGGCGCGGCTCTACGGTGGCGCTCTTATCGTCATGCTGATCGACGATGGGCGCGGGCTGGAAGAGGCTGTTGACTGGGAACATATCCGCAGCATTGATGAACTGCGCGTCTATGAGCGCTCCATTGTACAGCCTGACTACGCCAGCCTGTACCAGCAGGACTACGGCGGGAAGGGCATTGGAAACCGGGGGTCTAAGTTCGGACAGCCGGAATATTACTATGTTTCCAGCATCTACGGTTCCTTCAAGGTCCATGAGAGCAGATGTCTGGTGTTCCGCAACGGCGTTCTGCCGGAGCAGACCTCCAATGCAACCTACCTGTTCTGGGGTATGCCTGAATACGTCCGCATTCGCCGGGCGCTGCGGGAAACCGTAACAGCCCACACTGACAGCGTGAAGCTGCTGGAGCGGAGCGTGCAGGCCATCTACAGCATGAAGGGCCTTGCCTCTCTGCTGACTACGGATGACGGCGAGAACCAAGTGCTGAAGCGCCTACAGCTTGTAGATACTTCCCGTGGTCTGCTGAACAGCATCGCCATTGACTCCGAGGGAGAGCAGTACGACTTCAAGACGTTCCAGTTTTCCGGTGTCAAGGATGTCATCGACGCGACCTGCAATATGCTGTCCGCGCTGACGAACATCCCCCAGACGATTCTGTTTGGCCGTTCACCGGCCGGCATGAACGCCACCGGCGACAGTGACTTCGAGAGCTATTACAACTTTGTAGAGAAGATTCAGCGCTTGATGCTGAAGCGTAACCTCCGCACACTGCTGGACGTTGTGTTCCGGGCGGGCATCGCTTCAGGCGATGTGGCCGAGGAACCCGACTATAAGCTGGAGTTCAACCCGCTGTGGAGCCTGAGTGATACGGAACAGGCCACGGTTGACCAGACTAAGGCCCAGACCGCACTGGTCAAAGCCCAGACTGCGCAGGCATACGTCGATATGCAGGCGCTCGACCCCACCGAGGTGCGCAGCCGCCTTGCGTCCGATGAGGAGTTTGATGTTGAAGACATCATCTCCGAGGATGACGAGGATGATCTGTTGCAGTCGTTGCTGGGAACTGAGCCGAGCACCATGAGCGACGTGGAAGCCGCCCAGAAGAACATTGAGCAGGGGCAGGCTCCGGGTGGCGAGGAACAGAGCGCTACCGTAGCACCTACGGCCACTCCGCCGACCACCAATGCCGATGCCGCCGAAGACGAAAACTGGGTGACCATCAACGGAACGCATGTTCTTATTGACGAGAATGGTGTTGCGCAGGGTGGAGGAAATCTCAAAGGTATGAGCTTCAAAGATGCCAAGTCGCAAAAAGGACACTCGTCAGAAACGAAAAGCACGGCATTCTCTCCTGCGACGAAGGGACTTGATGAAAGCTATACCGGAAGTTTGGACGCAGCTAGAAAATTCAACAAGCAACTTTACGAATCACACCCGGAAGCGTTTGGCTCCGAGGATGTATTTGATGAAAATTGTCGAGCTGTATATGACAAACGCTTCGGTTCAGTGAAATTTCTATATGAAAATGCTGAGGGCGAAGAAAAAAATCTTTATAAAAAAGTTTCGTTTGAAGAATGGGAAAAAATGGACTATGAGAATCAAGTTCATTCCTATGTCGATTATGACGACTTCAAAAAATCTTATACAGATTATTATAACGAGTATGCAGAAAAAGGCAGTGTTGTTGATGGTTTGAACATTTACCATAATGGAGCGGCCAAAACCGGATACGGAAAAGCTAAAGGCGCTCGAAAAGAGCTGGACGAGAAGTATGGCTTAAGCAAGTTTATTGATGATAACCCGGACATTCATTATAGCGGCGGAACACTTTATCGTGGAGTAAAGTCAAACGCTTCTCAGGTCAAACAGATTCAGAAAGCGCTTGAATCCGGCGGAACAATAGATATGCGTGGGTGTAGCAGTTGGACAACGCAAGAATATATTGCCAAAGATTTTTGCGATAACTCTCTCAAAGGCAGTGCTTCTGCGAAACATGTCGTATTCATTGAGGAAGGAAACAAGGAACGAAATGCTATGCCGTATCCTTATTCTAGCACGGGGTTCATGATTCAAAATGAAGTACTGTACAGCGGAACCGCAAAATTCAAGCCAGTAAAAGCTGAAGAAAAGGATGGAACTATGTATGTCTACGTTGAGTCGGAATAACAATTTGGTCCAGAGATGGCTTGATGATGACGATGGTTTCGAGGTGATTGGAGTCTCAGCACAAGAAGATGCAGATACAAGTTGTGGTGTCGGCGTTCTTGTTGTGCAGGACGGCTGCTTCCTCTGCGGCACTCGCCTGAAGGACGGCTCTGTTGGTGGACCGGGTGGGCATATCGAGGCGGGGGAGTCCCCGGAAGATGCAGCCATCCGCGAAACGCAGGAGGAGTTTGGCATCACGCCGAAAGACCTCATGTCGGTAGCCTTCCTGAGCGACCTGAAACCGCCGTACTGCCCGTCCCATGTGTTCCTCTGCACGGATTTTGACGGCAGCATCCGGTGCGCTGATGGCGAGATGACCTCTCCGGGGTTCATCACCGCCGAAAAGGTGGCCGAGCTGTCCACTCAGAATCCGGAACGTCTGTTCCCGCCGTTTGCCCAGAGCATCACCGCGCTGCTCGACGTTTTATCGTCAAATCCCGGTTTGACATCGGATGCACAAAATGCTAAGATGAAAAATAGGATGGACTTCAACGAAGCCGACCACCCACGGGATGAAAACAAGCAGTTCGCAGAGAACGAGGATAACCTTTCGTGGACTGGAGTATCTACAACAGAATAGCCTGATGCAGCGAGCCGTAAGCCTCATGTGAGGTTTGCGGCTTTTCTGCTGTGTAAGAGCGATGGGAAACCACCGCTCTTTTTGTTTGCCCGAATTTCCCATCTCAAAAACGGAACGGAGAAAGAGCATGAACAAGGTCACGATTTACAGATATGACGAAAACAAACCCGTGCGCATCCTGAACCTGAACGGCGAACCGTGGTTCGTTCTGCGGGATGTGTGCGAAGTCTTAGGGCTGGGCAACAGCCGCATGGTTGCAGACCGTCTGGACGAGGATGAGAAGGGGGTAAGTCAGATTGACACCCTTGGCGGCGTGCAGAATGCCACCATCATCAGCGAGTCCGGCCTGTACAACGTCATCCTGCGCAGCGATAAGCCGGAGGCAAAGCCCTTCCGCAAGTGGGTCACTGCCGTGGTGCTGCCCAGCATCCGCAAGAACGGCGGCTACATTGCCGGGCAGGAGGAGCTTTCCCCGCAGGAGCTTATGGCAAAGGCGCTGCTGGTCGCCCAGAAGACCCTGACCGACCGCGATGCCCGCATCAAGGAGTTGACGGCGCAGAACCAGATCATGCAGCCGAAGGCCGAGTATTTCGACGAGCTGGTGGCCCGGAACCTGCTGACCAACTTCCGCGAAACTGCCAAGGAGCTGGGCATCAAGGAGAAGGATTTCATCGGCTGGCTGCTCGACCATAAGTACGTCTACCGTGACCAGAAGAACAAGCTGATGCCGTATGCGGCAAAGAACAACGGCCTGTTCGAGGTGAAAGAGGGCAAGGGCCGGCACAACGACTGGGCCGGAACCCAGACGCTCATCACACCGAAGGGCCGGGAAACCTTCCGCCTGCTGTGCAAGGAACCGCCTGTTTTACCGCAGTTCACCGCATTGTAAACCGGCATCAAGGCGATTGTAAACCAGAAAAGAACCGCTTTTCCACCGCAATCACCGAAATGGTCGGAAATCTCAGGACGTAAAATTGGCCGTTTTTAGAATATATCCACTTGATTTTGGATATTTATGCAAAAATGGTCAAGAATCCGCCGGAGCGTCCACCGGACAATCCTGCGGAGCGTCCGACTATAACCGTACCTTACCCAACCAAACCGTAACCTGTTGTCAAATTTTCACTTCGTTCAAATTTGCCAACGGTGCGGGCGCGGGGCCGAGCATCAGGCAGGGACTTTTTGCAACTGCCGCAAATAAAGCCATCCAGCGGCTTTCAACCCTCTGACACAAAATTATCCCACAAGCACATTTGGGACGTTTCCCGGCACTCATCAGAAGTTCTCAGAGGGCATTAAGCCATAATCTCAACTGCGGCGGTGCAAATCGCCGCTTTTTTGCTGTTCGGAACCAGAAAAGGAGGCGAAAACAGTGAATGATACCGTCCACGGACACATGGTACAAGACCTGCTCCGCCACCGCTTCGGCAGTCACGATAACCTGATATGCAAATATTCATCCAAGTACCCTGTGCAGGCGGAACGCGAGTTCCAGCGGCTCACCAATGCCTACATCCGTATCTTGAACGAACTGCTGAAGGAGTATCTGCCGGAGATCAGGGACGCAGCCCGCGCAGAGCGCGAAGCTGGTCAGCGCCATGATGACGCTTCAGACCTGATTGCAAAGGTCAAAACGGTTTTCTCCAAGATGACCGTGGAGCTGGAGCGGCGCACCTCTATGTTTGGCCTGCGCAGCAAGATCGAGTCTATGGCAAAGCTCACGCGGAAGTTGAGCATCCGTGAGTGGAAGAAAGCCGTCAAGTCCACGCTGGGCATCGACCTGATGGATGACTACTACACCGGCGAGCTGTACAGAACGATGATGGAGCGCTGGGTCGAGGATAACGTGGCGCTCATCAAGACCATCCCGCAGGAAAGTCTGGGGCGTATGCGCCAGATCGTGCTGGAGGGCTATCGGAACGGCGAAACCACGACGGCCATCGTCAAGCAGATTCAGCGGGCGTACAGCGTAGACCGGCGGCACGCCCAACTGCTTGCCCGCGACCAGATCGCCAAGCTGAACGGTGACATCACCCAGCAGCAACAGCAGGACGCAGGCGTGGTGGAGTACGTCTGGTCAACCTCTGGCGATAGCCGCGTCCGCCCAAGCCATGCTGCGCTGAACCATAAGCGGTTCCGCTGGGATGACCCGCCGGTGGTCGATGAAAAGACCGGGCGGCGCTGTCACCCCGGCAAAGACTACCAGTGCCGCTGCTGCGCACTGCCGGTCTTCAACATCAAAACCGTTGACCTGCCGGTCACGAAAGGGGGCGATGGCCGTGGATGAAACCATCCTGTAAGACCTGAGAGGGGAGTTGTTCAATATGGAAAACGATATGAAGGTTCAGCGCTTTGACAGCCTGCCGCTGGATGCCACCTATTTCACAGATGAGGGCTACCTTGTAGACCACCCCATCGTGACATCGGTGGGCATTTTTGCTTATCACAACCCGGACGGTTCCGAGCGCCGGGAGCTGCGGTTGCCTGAAGAAGTCTTTGCTGAAAAGAGCCTTGCGTCCTACAAGGGGAAGCCCATCATCGTAACGCATGATGCTGGCTACGTTGACACCGACAACGTGAAAGAGGAAAGCATCGGCACGATTTTGTCGGAGGGCTACCGGGACGGCGATGATGTCCGTGCAGAAATCATCATCCACGACACCGACAGCCTGAAGAAGTACAAAATGCGTGAGCTGTCCTGCGGCTACAACCTGCGTCTGGACGAAACGCCCGGTGTCTGGGAGGGGCAACCCTATGATGCCATTCAGCGGGACATCGAAATCAACCATCTTGCCCTTGTCGATAAGGCGAGGGCTGGTGAACAGGCCCGGCTCAACATTGATGGGCAGGGCCACGACTGCATGAAAGGAGAAAAACTGAACATGGAAAAAACCACCAAGAGAACCGACGGTGCGCCCACCCCGGAGGAGCTGGCCGCTGCTGTGGAGGCGTTCAAGAAACGCCGTGCAGAGCGTTCTGGCGCTGCGACCGATGGCATCGCTGCCGCAGAGCCGACCGCTGCACCGGGCGTTGCCGACAATGACCCCGCTGCTGCTCAGGATAAGCCTGATGCCGTGCAGATGGTCAAGGACCGCCGTGACCGCCGCGATTCTGAAGGTGACCCCGCCGATATGCCCGGCGCAATGGGTGTGATCGCACAGCAGGATGAGGACATCGACACTCTGCTGGGCATTATCGACGTTCTGAAGGCCGCTGGCACGACCACTGACGGCGCTGAGGGCGGCTGCGGCAACACTCAGACCGATGGCGACGGCGAGGGCGCTGAAGGCAACGCTGATGAAGGCGGCGACACCGCACAGGATAAGAAAGTCCGCGCAGATTCCGACAATGACTTCCGTGAGCTGCTGTACGTTGTCCGTGTCGGCGACCGCCTGAACATGGATGGTCTGGAGGCAATGAGTGTCAAGGATGCCAAGAAGGCCGTTCTGGGCAAGCTGAAGCCCACACTGCATCTGGATGGCAAGAGCGCTGCCTATGTCAACGCAGCGTTCGACATGGCCGTTTCCGAGATGAAGGAGCGCAAGGATACCAACTATCAGCGTTCCCAGATGATGCACGGCGATGGTAAGCCCCCTGTGAAGCAGACTGGCTCCGCTTCCGAGGCTCGCCAGCGCATGATCGACCGCAGAATGAAGAAGGAGGAAAAGTAAGATGGGTGTTCAGAAAACCTACAGTTACGCAACCAGCAAGGGTGTTGCAGGCGGCATCTACGATATGTTCCACTACCCGGTGGACTCCCGTTTCAACGAAGAGGCGACCGGCAAGCTGCATTTCGGTGTCGGCGTTGTCACCGGCAAGGTTCCGGGCAGCGGCGTTGCGCTGCCGACCAGTGCAAGCACTGCTGATAACTTCGAGGGCGTTGTCATCAACGGCTTCGACCGCCAGCAGGATTTGGAGGGTAAGCTCTACGTCCTGAACAACCAGAATGTTGGCGTTATGCGCCGTGGCCGCGTCTGGGTGCGTCTGGCAACCGGCGCTGCACCCGCCTATGGTGATGCCCTGCACATGATCGTGGAAGGCGATGAAGCAGGCTGCTTCGCAAAGGAGGGCGGCATCGCAATTCCCGGTCGTTTCATCGGTGCGGCCAGCAATGGCGTTGCGCCGGTGGAGCTGTACGGCGTTCCTGCCGCAAGCGGCGCTGACGGTCACGCTGCATCCACCGACGATGCCAAGCCTACTGTCTGAGAGAAGGAGGACAAAATCAGATGAACACTAACCAGAAATCCATGAGATACGACCAGAACGACTACGATGCTCTGCTGCACTCCAAGATTCCGGCCGCTCTGGTCGAAACCCCGCAGATGAACTTCGATGATGCCAGCGATGCCTCCGTGTTCTTCGCCCGCGAGCTGGATTACGTCAAATCCCAGTCCTACGATGTGGAGTACCCGGAGTTCACCGCGCTGAAGCTGTTCCCGGTCTCCAGCGAGATCAACCCCGGAGCCGAGACCGTCACCTACTACAGCTACGATAAGACCGGCATGGCGAAGATTATCAGCAACTACGCCACCGACCTGCCCCGGGCTGACGTGAAGGGTAAGCCCACCACTGCCATCATCAAGTCTCTGGGCGACAGCTACGGCTACTCCATTCAGGAAATGCGCGCCTCTGCTATGGCGGGTAAGTCTCTGGATGCCCGCAAAGCCGAGTCCGCCCGCTATCAGATCGACTACCTGAACAACAAGATCGCGTGGAACGGCGATGCCGAGACCGGTCTGCGCGGCGTTCTGTCCAAGGACAACGATGTGCCGCTGTACGTCCCTGCGACCGGCGCAAAGGGTTCTACCAAGTGGGCAGACAAGACCGAGGACGAGATTCTGGCCGACATCACCGGTATGCTGAAGCAGGTCGCCCGCACCACTAAGAAGGTGGAGAAGCCGGACACTCTGGCGCTGCCGTCCGAGGCGTATATCGAGATTCAGAACCGTCGTATCGAAAGCACTGCCACCACCGTGCTGAAGTACGTTCAGGACAACATCAAGGATATTGCCCGTATCGTCTCCTGCCCGGAGCTGGACCCCGACAGTGTGGATACCAACCCCTATGCAGCAGAAAGCGATGGCAAGGGCGTTGCGCTGCTGTTCAAGAACGACCCCCGCAAGTTCACTATCGAGAACCCGCTGTCCTTCATGCAGTATCCCGTGCAGCCTGAAGGTCTGGAGATGGTCGTTCCCTGCGAGGCCCGCACCGCAGGCGCTATCATCTACTACCCCATGTCCATGCTGATTGCTACTGGCATCTGCTGATTCACCTGTGGAGCTGCCGTACGTTTGTGCGGCGGCTCCTATCTTTTTGTAAAGGAGCTATGACATGAAACTGAAGAATATCGGAAACAAAATCATCAGCGTCGGCGCTACCGTGATCCTGCCGGGTGAAACCAAGGAAGTCACCGGCTATGATGACAACGAGATCGTGAAGTTCTTCATCGGGCAGGGCAACCTGTCCGAGGTCAAGAGCCGCACTGCTGCGAAGGAGAAATAAGCCATGGAGGATGCCGTCAGAATTTTCAGGCTGGTTGCCACCGAGTTCGATGCGCTGAACGATGAGACCGTTGAGGCATGGCTGAACCTCACGGCGCCGCTCATCAGCAAGAAGGTGTTCGGGAAGCTGTATGACCAAGCCATCGCACTCCTGACGGCACATCGCCTGAAAATGGCCGGCTATGGCAACAACCAGTACGGAAGCGTGGGCGACGCTCTGCGCGTTGGAAGCTACACTGAAGGCGAAACGTCTGTCAGCTTCAACGTAAATCAGGGAACCAACCTGATGGCAGATGCCGAACTGGCGCTGACTCCCTATGGTCTGGAGTATTTGACGCTGCGGCGGCTGGTCGTGATCTCGATTCGTTCGGCGGGTGAATGCCGATGACTGGCGGGTGGGACCGGCTGACCCCAGAAGGGGAAAAGTTCTTCCGCCAAATTGATGAGCTTCAGGACAAGGAAGTTTTTGTTGGGTTCCAAGCGGGCAAGGTCACGGATGACCGGGGCGTTGATATGGCGCAAATCGCCATGTGGAACGAGCTGGGAACTTCGACCGCGCCGTCCCGGCCATTTCTGCGCAAGAGCGTTGATGAGAATGCTGACCCCATCAATGCCATGTGCGCACAGCAGCTAAAGGCTATTACTGCTGGCGGAACGGCCGAGCAAAGCCTGAAGCAAATTGGTGTATTCGGCGTGGGCTTAGTTCAAGAGAAAATCGAGAGCGGCAGCTATGAACCGAACGCGCCCTCCACCATCCGCAAGAAGAAATCGGACAAACCGCTGATCGACACCGGTAGAATGCGGCAGTCCGTCAAATACGTCATTCGCAAGAAAGGAAGTGGTTGATATGGGGCTGGGCATTTTTCGCAGAGCATTTGTTGTGCGTCGCTTCGGCGAGGAGAACATTGTCGATGGTTATGGGGTTTCCGGGTATAAAGACTTCATCACGTCCCTGAATGTTCAGCCGCTCTCCAAAGATGAGCTTCAGGCGCTCCCGGAAGGTGAGAACACCGTAAAGCGCATGAAGGCTTTCGGTGATCTCGTTTTCCATACCGCAGACCGCTCTGTCGGCCGCAGAGCCGACTGGCTTTTCTATCAGGGGCGGATGGACCCGGAAGGACACTGGTATGAATGCGTCAGCTCGCTGGGGTGGGACCACACGATGGTGGGTCACTGCCGCAGCGAGTTTGTTCAGGTTTCAGCAGCAGAGGCCAACCGTATGCCACGCCCTGAAATCCGAGCAGATGGGAAAGGTGGGTATTGCTGCGTATGACGCTTTCTGAACTGAAGAAGCTGCTTGTGCAGCTCACCCAAACGTACTTTGCTGGAGCAACCGTGACGTATGCCAAGCAGAGCTTTGTAGCAAAGCCCAGCAGTCCGCTGGTAACGCTGACCACCGGCTCCGTCAACCGGTCAAGGAACCCACCGGTCAAAATCATTGAAGGCACACCGGTAGCCTTTTATCCTGCATCTGTTCCTGTGCAGATTGATCTGTTCACGCATGGCAGGCAGGAAGAAGTGGCACCGGGCTTCACCCCCATTGCCGAAAACACGGCTGAAGATGATATGCTGGCCTTTGAGAGCTTCCTGAACTCCCCGTTCGTAACGCAGTGGTGTCACCAGCATGACATCGCCATTGTCGTTCCTACGGCAGTTCAGGATTTGACCGATTTGGTGCATGATACCAACTACGAGTTCCGGGCAATGCTGGAAATCGCGGTTTATTTCACCATGACGGCCATCGGCATTACCGGAACGCTGGACATCGACAGCGTGAAGCATTCCGATGGCGAAGATGACATCCAAGCTGATGATGTCATCAACATTGAGCCGCAGGTAACCCCGACACCCAGCGGCGGCGGCAGCTCGGAGATGACTGCTCATGAGGGCGAATATTTCACGAATGCCGAGATAAATAATCGACCCGTAAAGGAGGAAAAAGATATATGAGCAATAGCCTCGATAGGATTTGTACCGTTGACATTTCGCTGGCGTCCCCCATCTCCAACGATGCCAACTTCGACAATATCCTGATTCTGGGTCCGGCCCCTGCAAATCCGACTGAAGATGTGCCTGCCGTTGGCGTGTACAACAGTCTGGAGGAGCTGACGGCGCTGGGCATCATCGCCACCGGCGAACGCGCTGACCCTGTTGGCGTAGCTGCGCGGGTGGCTTTTTCGCAGTCTCCCAGACCCCACGAGGTCTATGTTGCCTTTATGGGCGACATCGTGGACAAAGAGAGCGAAAACGCTGCATTGCAGACCGTAAGCGCCGTTCTGGAGAACGCGCTGGCCGTCAATGGCTGGTACTGCATCTGCCCGGTCGGTCTGGCAGATGAAAAAGTCAAGGAAATCATCCAGTGGACTGAAACCCAGAACAAGCTGTGCGGCTATATTGACAAGGACCCGGAAAAGCCTATTGTCGAGGCCGGCCTGTGCCTGCGCAGCTTCCCGTTCTTCCCGAAAGAAACGGCAGACCAGTTGGAGAACGACATCCCGGCTGATAACCTGTACGGCATGGCTGTAGCTGCGGCCGTCAAGGCGATGAACTACCACGCCGGTCAGGAAACGTGGGCGCTGATGCCGCTTGCGACTGTTTCTCCTGCAAAGCTGACCAGCACGTTTATCAAGAAACTGGAGGCTGCAAATTTCAACTACGTCATTACCGTGGCATCCAAGAACATCACGCAGGGCGGCAAGACCGGCGGCGGTGAGTGGATTGATGTTATCCGCTTCCGCGACTGGCTCCAGAACGATATGCAGGTTCGTGTCGTGAACCTGCTTATCGTCAACCCGAAGATTCCCTACACCGACAACGGCATCGGCCTTGTTGAGAACCAGATGCTTGCATCCCTGAAGGACGGCCAGAAGTACGGCGGCATTGCTCCTACGGAGTACGATGCAGACGGCAATGCTATTCCGGGTTACACCACGTCCGTGCCGCTGGCAGCAGACCTGACCAGCACCCAGAAGGCATCCCGTATCCTGAAGGACTGCAAGTTCTCTGCCCGCATTGCTGGTGCTATCCATGTGGTAGAAATCAAGGGTTGCCTGACATACGAGAACCTGTAAGGGAGGGAAAGTAAATGTCCAGCAAGATCAAGACCTACAACCCGAAGGAAGTTATCGTCACCTGCGGTACGCACATTGTCACCGGCTATGCAGATGACAGCTTCATCAGCATTGAGCCGAACGGCGACGGTATCACCAAAAAGACCGGCTGTGACGGCGAAATTGCCCGTTCGATTTCGCCGGATAGTACCTACAAGGTCAAGCTCACCCTGTTGCAGACCAGCGACAGCAACTCGTACTTCTCCGGCATGGTCGATCTCGACCGCGACACCGGCAACGGTCTGTTCCCGATTCTGATCAAGGACCTGAAGGGCGGTCTGGTGTTCAGCACGGAAGCTGCATGGTGCGTAAAGAAAGCTCCGGTCACTCGTGGCAAGGAGACCAACAACCGCGAGTGGGAGCTTGACACCGGCGATGCGGCCCTGAAGGAGTAAGGAGGACGCCGATGAATAATCTGAAACAGCTCGAAACCCGCGAAGTAAACGTGGGTGAAAACATCTTCTACATCCGTCCGCTCCCGGCGTTCAAAGCAGCGAACATGACCGGCGAGCTGGCGGCACTCGTTCTGCCGCTCGTGTCTGGCCTTGCGCCGCTGCTGTCCGCTGTGGATGCAGAAAAGGAAGATAACGGCCTGCTCGACATCAAAGTGGAGGATGCGGCTCCTGCGATTGCGGGGGCCTTTTCTTCGCTTGATGGCGATAAGGTCGAGGAAATCCTGAAGCACCTGCTGATCGCGGGCAGCAACATCTCGGTGGAGCAGCCGGGCGAAAAGGTGCGCCTGCTTACGGAAGACCTTGCCAACGAGGTGTTCTGCACCGATGTGCAGGATATGTTCATTCTGGCGTTTGAGGTCATCCGCACCAACTACAACGGTTTTTTCAAGAAGCTCGGCGACCGATTTGGCAAAGTCGCCGAGTGGGCGGAGAGGACGATGGCTCAGGCCCGGAGCGCTACGGCGACCTCGACCTCAGCGGCTTTACGGAGCTTGAGCTGAGAATGTATATCCTCATTAAGGCCCGGCTTGCATCCATGTGGGAGCTGAAGAACTGCTACACGCTGGACGAAGCTCTGAAGCTCTATGCGCTGTACCGCATGGAGCAGGACGTGGAGGCCGGCCGGGTAGAGGATATGGCTAAGGAGGTGAGCTGACCAGCATGACCATAAGAGACATCGGCATTCTGTTTGGCTACAAGGTCGATGAATCCTCTGAGCGAAAGGTAGAAGGCAGCATCAAATCGCTGAAGTCGATGGCCTCCAAGGTTCTCGGCGCGGTTGGCATTACGCTGTCCGTGGCCGGTGCCAAGAAAGCCATTGACGGCTGCGTAGAAGTTGCATCCTCCGTTGAAGAAATGGAGAATAAGTTCAACGTGGTCTTCGGCGATATGCGGAATGAAGTCAATAAATGGGCGCAGGAATACTCCGATGCCATTGGCCGCAACAAAAACGACATCAAGACCTACCTTGCCGATCAGCAGAACTTGCTGGTCGGCTTTGGTATGACCCGCCAAGCTGGCGCTGAAATGGCCGAGCAGATGACCTCGCTGGCCCTCGACCTTGCCTCGTTTGGTAACATGGACGAAACAGCGTCCGTAAACGCCATGACGAAGGCTGTCATGGGTGAGTCTGAAGCCGCCAAGACGCTGGGTGCGGTCCTGAACGACAGCACCAGAGCGCAGGCGATGGCTACGCTGGGCCTGAAGGGAACCTACGATAAGCTAGACCAGCTCACGAAGATGCAGGTCAACTATCAGGCTATTCTCCAGCAAAGCCCGGATGCCATTGGCGACTGCCAGCGCAGCCTCGACAGCTACGAAAGCACCAAAAAGCGGTACATCGCCAAGCTGAAGGAAATCAAAACGATAGTCGGCCAGTTCTTCCTACCGACCTATCAGAAGATTCTGGGCATTGGAGCAAAGGGTCTGACGATGATTCGTGACTGGCTCCAGAAGCTCACCGACCTTACGGATAAGCTGGGCGGCTCACAGCGTGTGCTGTCTGTTCTGGCTGCGGCGTTCACGGCCATGCTCGTGGCGATGAACCTCAAGAAAATCGGAGCGGCCATAACCGGCTTTACGAAGCTGGCACGGGCAATAGGGCTGGGCCACGGAAAGGCGCTGGCCTTTTTTGCGGTCTTCCTGTTGCTGGCCCTCGTGATTGAGGACTTCATCTCGTTCATGCGGGGCGACAAAAGCCTGCTCGGAACCATGCTCGAACGAGCTGGCGTAGACTGCGAAAAGCTGCGCCAGAACATCGTCGGAGTATGGACGAAGATCAAGCAGGCCATCGGCTACATCGGCGAAGGCATCCGTAATGTGGTTGTTCCCATATTTGAGGGCATCCGAACTGCGGCGGTGGTGGCGTTTGAGGAGATACAGCAAGCCGTAGCCAAGGTAGCCCCCGGTATCGCTCAGTTCTTCAAGGAATTGTCGAGCGGGAAGGTTGATAAGAAAAAATGGACAGACATCGGTGAATCCATCGGCAGAATTGCCGTGGGCGTGGTGGCTGTCATAGCCGCTGTCAAGGGCATCTCGGCTATCTTTGGCGTGATTACAACCGTTATTTCTGTTGTGAAAGCGGTCATTTCCGTTATTAAGCTGGCCTTTGTTGTTGTAAAGAGCATCATCACCGTTATTAAGGTGGTCGGTGCGGTAATCTCTGTTCTTGCCAGCGCCTTCGGCCCGGTCATTCTGGCAATCGCCGCTGCAATCGCAATCGGCGTTTTGCTGTGGAAGAACTGGGACAAGATTCGTGAGGCAGCAGGCAATCTGCTGGAAGGCATCAAGGCTACGATTGGCAACGTCCGCGATGCCATTGTGACGGGCATCCAAGCGGCCATCGACTGGATAACATCTCTCCCGGCTGAAGCCCTGAAGTGGGGCTCCGACATCATCGACGGCATCGTATCAGGCATCCAGTCTGCGGTAGGTCGTGTAGGCGAGGCTGTAAAAGGCGTAGCCGATAAGATCAAGTCGTTCCTCGGCTTCTCGGAGCCGGAGGATGGCCCCCTGAGCGACTTCCACACCTATATGCCGGACATGATCGACCTGATGGCATCGGGCATCACTTCCGGCAAGAAGAAGGTGAAGGATGCACTGGAAGGCATGACCGGCGAAATGTCGGTCATCGCCAAGGCCAATGTGGTTTCCAAAGCTACCGGGCGGGGCGCAACCGGCAGAACGACCGGTGGACGCACTGTGACCCAGAACGTAAACATCAACAACCAGTTCAACGGCGACCGCGCCGGGCAGCAAAAGAGTTCTGAGGCTATGGATAAGGCCGCAGGCGATGCTACCGGCGAGATGGCCCGTGCGCTGGCATTTGCAAAGTAGGTGAGAGTACATGGCAAGAGCAAAACAGCCCGTCAGCGTCGATGACATCGAGTTTGATGCCCTGATCGACTCCGAAGAAGGCTATGAAGCGGATGTGCCTGAGTACCCGACCGAAAAGGGCTTCAGTGTAAGCGACGCCATCGTGCTGAAAGCCGACACCCTGAACATGACGCTCTATGTGACCGATACGCCGGTGACATGGCGGAAACGTACAGGCTCCGGCCCCGGAAAAACGGAGGGCGTTGTTCGTCGGCTGAAGGACCTGTATTTCGCCAAGAAGATTCTCGAAGTCACGACCACTGACTGCGTGTATTCCAACATGGTGATTACAAGCATGAACATCAAGAAGTCTGTGGAGGTCGGCTACGCCCGTGAGATTCCGATAGCCTTCAAGAAGATCGAGGTGACGGAAACAGCCACCGCAGAAATACCGGCCAGCTACGGCAAGTCGGGTAAAACAGGGAAAGCCGCTGGAAAAGCAAGCACAACCGCCGCAAGCACGGCGGGAAGCAGCTCATCCAGCGGTTCTTCGTCTGGTTCGTCCAGCTCCAGCAGGAGTTCTGTTCTCTATAACGCTGCCAGCAGCTTCGGCTTGCTGGGATAAGGAGGACGTTCGTGGACTACTTCGTCATCGAAGTCCCGGACATGAACGACAGCGTTGTCAAAGTTTCCCTCCAAAGCAGGCTGTATCAACTGCGATTCACATGGAATGACACCGGCGGCTACTGGATGCTCGGAGTGATGGATTCACTCGGAACGCCACTGCTGCTCGGTGTCAAGATGGTCCCGCAGTTTCCGCTCAATCTGCTGTTCGGCCGGGATGATATGCCCAGCGGCATCTTCGCTGTCCTGACCGAAAAGGAGAGCGTCGGTCGGCAGGATTTTGCCGATGGGACGGCTCGTTTTGTGTTTGTCCCGGCATGATGCTGGAACAAATCATCCAGTAAAATCAATTCTCATTTTGAACAAATCTTCGATGGCGGGTTTGACAATTCGTTCTCAGAAGGTTCCAGACAAATTTCCATATACTTTTACTGGTAAAGTCAGGGTTTAATCAGAGGCTTTTCAGAGGTTTTGGGATGAATGTCGCTCAAAATCGCCGATTTTACACAGAATCCGTTGGATTGTCCGCCGGACAGTCCTCGGACTGACCAAAACGGGAAACTTTCGCAAAACGCTCATATCATTGGTCACTTTCATTGCATTACCAGAACGGTAAGTTAGAATGAAGATGTGAACCGGGCAAACAAAAAAGAACCAGCGGCTCGCCCTCACAAAGCACCGCTGGTTCCTATCTCATGCCCGGAACGATACGAAGAAGTTCCGTTGATACGATTATATCATACCAGCGGACTTCTTGCAAGACAAAGGAGTGTGCTGATATGAGTGCTATGGACCTTGAGCGTGAGGTCATCCGTATGGGCGATGTCGGTGTCGCTATCGACATGGTGGACAGCAACCTTGCGGATGGCAAGCTGGAGCAGGCTGAACGTGCCGTTGTGATTCTCCGGGAAATCTTCAAAGCCCGCAATGACGGGCTGCGGAACAGCTTCTACGGAGGTGGGCGGAATGCGTGACAACTGCGTGATTTTCACGACACCGGAACGTCAGGAACTCCGGGTCGTGTTTGACCCGGACGGAACCCCGTTCTTCTGCGGGCCTGATCTCGCTGCGATTGCCGGGTATGAGCAGCCGAGGAAAGCCGTCACCGGCGGCAACAAGGGAGTGAACCGTATCGACTCCGTGCTGCGGAAGGTGCCTTGGGACAACGGGATGCGGAAAGGTCGCTGCGAGTTCACCTGCTTCAGTGCTGAGAACGCCGTGAAGCTCCTGTGCCGCAGACCGGCTCCGTATGCGGCGATTCGCTGGCTGGAAGACGAAGTGATACCGAAAACGCAGGAAATGGGAGAGGAAGTCGCCAGAACGTATCCGGCATGGAATAAAAAGCCGGCACAGCAAGAACCGACGGAACTTCCCCAAAGTCTCAAGCCGGAACCCGAAGCCTTTAAGCGGGAACCGATGCAAGCAGGTGGAGGGGCGCTCATTGAGCGTCTGGACAATATCATTTTGGAATGCGTTTTGCTGAAGAAGGAACTCAGCAAGGCGAAGTAAGAGGAAACCTTCAGGGCTGCGGAAACGCGGCCTTTTTTGTTGCCATCGAAAGGGGAGAATGCCGTGAAGAATTTCGACAGGCAGTACCGGCTGGCGGCGGGCAAGGCAGGCTCGACCGGGTTTGAAATTGGCAGCGGCAAGCGACCGCTGCACGTTTCGTTTTCGGTAGAAAAGGCCGACACCAACAGCCAGAATACGGCCAAAGTGACTATCTGGAATCTGAGCGACGAACACCTTGCAGAGCTGAACAAAAACGACTGCGTGGTCGTACTCCATGCCGGGTATGGCGATACACGTCCGCTCATCTTCACCGGCGTGGTCACATTTGCCACGACAAAGGCTGACGGAGCAGACAGGTCAACGGAGATCGAGCTGGTGGATAACCGCATTGAAGTCCGCGACACCTACGTTTCCGTCAGTTATTCCGGGGCTGTGAACTGCAAGACCCTGATTCAGGACACCGCAGATCAGATGGGCGTGACGGTATCTTTCTCCTACAACGCAGAGTTCAAGGACATCCCCAATGGATACAGCTACGTTGGTCCAGCCAGAAATGTACTGACGAAAGCCTGTGAAACCAGCGGGCTGGTCTGGAGCATCAACAACGGCGTCTTGCAGGTCAAAAAGCCGGGAGATACGATGAGCCGCAAGGTGTATGAGCTTTCGGCAGAAACGGGCCTGCTGGGCCTCCCAGAGCGTGTCCAAATCTCCAATGAGGACAAGGGATACAGCTACGGCTGGGACGTGGAGTATCTGATGAACGCCGCAATCGGGCTGGACGATTATGTGTACCTGAACAGCAAAGTGGTCAAGGGCTATTTCAGGGTCTACTCGGTGCGGATTGAGGGTGACAATATGGAAGGTTCGTGGAGCTGCACAGCCCGCCTGCTGGAGGTGAAGCAAGAATGATGCAGGAGTTTGTTGACCAAATCAATAAAAGCGCCCGCAGCGCGACGGAGGATATGCACACGGCCTTGCCGGGCGAGATAAAAAGTTACGACCCGGACAAGGGTGTCGCCACAGTGTTACCGAAGGCAAAGTTCACAAAGCCTGATGGCAGTACGATGGACTTCCCAGAAATCTCAGGAGTCCCGGTCATGTTCCCGCAGAGCAAAAACGTCACCATTGCATGGCCCATCAAGAAAGGCGATGGATGCCTGCTGGTTTTCAGTGAGCAGGCACTCGATTACTGGATGTACGGCAAGGAAACTGACACCAAACTGAAGTTCGACTTGACCAATGCCGTTGCCATTCCGAATCTCACATCTGGCGGCAACAGCACCATGAAGCTCGCCTGCGATGAGGATGCTGTGGCGATTGCAGCGGGCGACACCACCGTCAAGATTACGCCCAGCACTGTGCAGGCCGAAGTTGGCGGAACCGTTCTGACGGTATCGCCTGATGGCGTTACCATTGAAGGCAAACTCACGGTCAAGGGCGGCATTGTTGCCCGGGATGATGTTAAAGCGTCCAACGGCAGCATCAGCCTTGCAAACCACACCCACAAAGGAGACAGCGGCGGCATGACGGGCAAGCCGCAGTAAAGGAGGGAAAAGCGTGATAGACCTGAAGCTCGATGCCACCGGGGACTTAGAACTCTCGGCGGCAGGCGACATTTCAGCTACGGACAGCATCGTACAGGCTGTCCGTATTCGTTTGCTCTGGTTCTTCGGAGAGTGGCGGCTGATGCCTTCGCTCGGCTTTCCGTACTTTGAGAACCTGCTGGTCAAAAATCCGAATGAGTCCAAGCTCCGGCATCTTATCCGGGAAACCGTGATGTCTGTCGATGGAGTGACGGATATATCGGAAATCCTGTTCAACATCGACAAGAAAAGCCGTAGGGCATCCGTGGAGATTACGTTCAACACGGATGAGGACAGCTTTAGAGAGGAGGTCAAAATCCCGTGGCAAAATATGGCCTGACCCCGCAGGGGCCAAATCCGAAACGCCTTGATGTCATCCTTGAGGATATGCACAGCAAGATGACAGACCGCCTCGGCGTAAATACCCGGCAGAACCCACAGTCTTTGCTGAATCACATTCTGACCAACGTCGCAGATGAGATTGCAGAGCTGTGGGAATTTGGCGTAGATGTGTACCACTCGCAGTACACATCCAGCGCCACCGGCGTAAGTCTGGACTATGCTGCACAGTTTGGCGGCTCCACCCGTGAAATGGCAGCAAAGTCCTATTACAGCATCCTCTGCACGGGTTTGGACGGAACAACCATTCCGGCAGGAACGGTGATTGCATCCGACACAAACCCGGCGACAAGTCTGACAGCTACCGCAGATGCAACCATCACGAGGTCGGCTTTCAACAAGGCCACCGTCATCCTTGCATCACCGGCGGCTACAACGGCCCTTGGGGTGGCTCTTAACGGAAACCTATACACCATCACCCCTGACCCCAAACAAAGCACCAGCGAAGCCCTAGAGGCTCTGGGAACAGCCATCACGGATAAGGACTTCCATGTGACGGTCATCAACGACACCATCGTGATCGAGGCGGTCGATGAAACCAGCTCCAATACGCTGGTCCTGTCAGAAAACCTGACCACTGCTTCTGTGGGCAGCATCGTCACATTTGAGACTGCCGAGCCGGGCGACATCTTCATTCCGAACGGCGTAATCACGAAGATCACGAAAGCTGTTCCGGGCATGGAGTCCGTGGTCAACGTGGGAAGCTATGTTGCCGGTCAGCTCGCAGAGAGTGATGTGGAGTTCAGAAAGTCCTACACGAACAAAATCTACAACCGCTCGTCTGCCATGCTGGAAAGCATCAAGAGCGCCATCCTGAAGAATGTGCAGGGTGTGGTGAGCGTAGCTCCCTATGAAAACTGCACAAATGAAGTCGATTCTGCCGGCCGGTGGCCGCACAGCATCGAAGTTGTAGTCGAGGGCGGCGACGCAACGGAAATTGCCCAGCAAATCCTGAACACAAAGGCAGGCGGCATCAATACTTTCGGCAGCGTAGAAACCACCCTGCACGGCGTTTACGGCGAAGACATCGTGGTGCGCTTCAACCGGCCGACGTACGTCAAGGTCTGGTTCAAGGTTGGCGTCACTCTGAGCCCGAACACAAATCCGCCTACCAACTATGTCGAGCTTGTCAAAGAGCAGATTCTGGAGAAAATGAGCGCACTGGGGGCGGGCGAGAACGTCATCCCGCAGAAGTTCAACCTTCAGGTGTCTGGCATCGACTACATCGACGTATGGTTGTTTGCAACACCGAATGACGGCGATATGCCCACTGGCTACACCCAGCGCAGCGTGTCCATCTCGGCACGGGAGCGGGCCGTTACGGACGAAAACAGGATTGAGGTGGTCATGGATGGCTGATTACGTCCAGAAGCTCCGGGATGATCTTGTGGAGCAGTTCAAGGGCAAGCCGGTCATCGACGCGCTCATGGAGGCCGTCGGTGATGAGCTGAACGAGGTTCGACAGTTCTACGAAGACCTGCGCAACAAGCGGAATATCCAGACCGCAGTTGGGAAGCAGCTTGATGGCATCGGCGACAATGCGGTTCTGACCCGCCTTGAAGCTGGTGCTTTGGCCTGCGCCAAAGAATCTGTGTATGTACTGGATGATGATGCCTACCGGACGTACCTGATATACAAAATCTGGAAGAACACCAACAACTGCACCTACTATGACATCATCCGGGCGTTCAAAATGTTTTGGGATAAGCCCCTGCATTACCGCGAGGACCCGGCTATCCCGGCCACTATGATTTTTGAAACCGATGCCCTGACACCGGAGGCTGACGTTTCAAAACTGCTGAACGCTCCGTTCATCAAGGCGGCAGGTGTGGCAATTCTGGTGGTGGCGAACACCGAGGCTCCTGAAATGGTCGCAGATGTGCCGGTCGAGGGCATTCTGGGCCGGGGCTATACGACAACAACCCTGCCGGAGATTGAAACCGGCGAAGCATTCATCGACACTGTGCTGCCGGTCCCGGCTGCACAGAACATCACGCAGACAAAACTGCCTAAACTTGAGGAGGATGAGTTATGAGCTACTATGGCTTTGTTGTTACTGACAGCGGCCGAGAGCTGATTGCCAAGCTGGTTGCCGGGCAGCAGCTCCCGATCTCGAAGATTATGGTGGGAAGCGGAATCGTCCCGGACGATGTGAAGCCTGCATCCATGACCGCGCTGGTTGAGCCGGTCGCTGCGGGCACATCGACTGCGCCGGTCTATGATGGAGCCAGCGTCCGCATGATCGTTGAATACCGCTCCGACCTGAACGGCGGTCTTGACCATGGCTTCTGGCTCCGGGAGTTCGGCGTATTCGCCTTTGACCCGGACAAGGGCGAAGTCCTTATCTACTACGGAACGCTGGGTGACTACCCGCAGTACGTCAGCGCTGCATCTAATACCGGCGTGGATGTCCGCCGCTTCCCGGTGTGCATCGTCATCGGCGAGGGGCTGGGAGTCACCGTAGACTACAAATGCGAGGCGTGGATGACGGCGGAAGATGTGGAGCAGTATTGTTCGGTCACGATGCTCCCGGCATTCCTGAAGGAAGCGCAGAAGCTCGTGGATGCCCACAACGACGATGAGGAGGCCCACCACTCCATCCAGAACAGCATCTCCGACGTGTCCGCCCGGCTGGCTCTGCTGGAGCTGATGTTCAATACCTCCGTCACCGGCAATCCGTTCACGGTCACATTTGAGACGCTGGACGGCACGGTGGTAGAGGGCGTCTGGAACACCACGGCAAAGAGGATCGAGTTCTGATGGAGCACATTGAATTTTCATGTCCGCCCGGTGAGCTGTCCTGCATCATCGGGAATTTGTTCGTCAGCCTTGAACCTCCCTGCAAATATGTGCGAAGTACGCACCTGATGCTCTGCGGCATCACTCACAGCGGAAACAGCGGTCGCCTGACTGTTTTGGGCGACCGCTGCTCTTTCTATGGGCTTGCCAGCGATTTGGAGGCTGCGAGGAATGGCCCCTGCCTCGAAAGAAGGTGTGACCGTGGCTGACAAAGAATATCTCCTCGGAAACAAGGCACGGGAGTTGCTGAAATACACGAACCAAGCGACAAAAACGGTGGCCGAGGATATTTCACGCAAAGACGTTCGGCAGATTTTCCAGAAGATAGCCGCGCTTGACGACATCCGGGACGTCCAGAAGGTCTGCTCTGAGTCCATCGCATATCTCGACCGAACGCACCGGGAGGGCTT
>OGJG01000264.1_pt1 | contig 39816 bp, 37 predicted proteins | sample 1572011 | NCBI WGS metagenome assembly OGJG01 (sample SAMEA2582115, study PRJEB24529) | metagenome | biome: Human gut stool | place: China | collected 2011
CAAAAATATGTGGAAAATCGGGAACTGCCAAAAAGCACTCAGAAAGTGTTAAAAATCAAAGAGTATTGAAAATCAAGACTTTATGGTTAGTTAGTCATAGTAAGTTATGGTTAGTTATAAGGCTCTAAATACAAATGTCGTTTTCGTTAAACGACTCTTTCAAACCATTAGGTGCAAAAACGGTACATGCAATTTATTTCGTTTTCTTCAATCCCTTGTACGCAAGGAATGCGACGACGAGGGCGGCGAGAGCGAGCAGAACGTAGCCGATTTCGTGGCTGTACTGCAGAGCCTGCTCGTAAACATCCTTTGTGGTCTTCAGGTTGGTGTACTTGTAGATGCCCAAACCAATCATGGCGAGCACCGTGTTCCATACGCCTGCACCGAGAGTGGTGTAGAGGAGGAACTTGCCTACGTGCATACCAGAGAGACCCGCAGGGATACTGATGAGCTGGCGTACAGCCGGCACGAGGCGTCCGAAGAATGTTGAGGTGGCACCATGTTCGCGGAAAAACGCTTCGGCTTTCTCTACAGCTGCACGGTCAATGAGGCACATGTGACCGATGCGGCTGTCTGCAAACTTGTAGATGATAGGTCTGCCGAGCCACTTGGCAAGGTAATAGTTGATGAGCGCACCGAGATCGGCACCGATTGTGGCGAACACCACGACGAGCACAAAGCTCATGCCGCTGTCAGGATCCATAGCCTTCCATGCTGCCGGCGGAACGACCACCTCGGATGGGAAGGGGATGAACGAACTCTCGATAGCCATAAACAGGGTGACAACCCAATAGTTGAGGTTGTCGAGGATCCAAAGGAAAAGCTCTGCTGTATTCATTTCTTTTTACTTTTTACTCTTTTATTTTTAAAGATATGCTTTTTGTGGGTGCGTGGGTATGGGCAGGATGCCCATATTCTTCTACTGGGTGCGTGGGTATGGCAGGGATGCCATACCCTCCTACTCTTTTACTTTTTCATAGTCGAAGTAATCCTTCGGGTCCATGCCCGTGGGGAAGTATTCGCCGAGCACCTTGCGCGCTTCCGACGGGTTCTGCTGACAGGCTATGTTGAGATACTTCAAGTATTCGTCATGCTTCTGCAGCTGTCGGCAGCACGCAGCCAGATAAGCCGCACCCTCGTCGCCTGAATTGTGGTGCGCTTCGTGATAGGTTTTGAACATGCGGTATGCTATGGTAGGGTAGCCACAGTCGTACACCGAGATGGCTATGCGGAAGAATATCTCGTGAGAGAAGTGAGTGGCTTGCAAGGCTTCAACGAAACTCTTTATAGCTTCTTTCACTCTACCATGCTCTAAGAGGATATGACCACGTATTACGTTTATCTCGCTATGGTTGCAATCGGGGTCGTTGTCGGTCTCAGCAAGACATTCGAGTGCCTGTTCTATATGTCCGAGTTGTGAGAGAGTGAATGCACGACATTGGTTCACTTCCGATGTGCTAATATTGTATTTCTTGAAACATTCCAACGCCTTGTTGTACTGCGGCATAGCCTCCTCCGGTCTGCCCATGTTGAGCAGGCAGTTGCCTACGAACATATATGCAGCACCCTCCTCCGGACAGAGTTTGAGGAAACGCTGGTAGTAGTCCATTGCCTCGGTGAAGTTGCCAAGCGAGAACAGACCGTTAGCCTTGTTGAGCAGTGCCTCCTCGTCCTCGGGGTCGATAGCTATGGAGTATTCGCTCGACGTTATCGAGTCGTTGATGCGGTTGCTCATGAGCTGCGTTACGGCGAGTGAATTCCAGTACTTGCCAGAGTAAGGGTCTTCGTCGAGCAGCTGTTCGAATATCTGTTCGCTCTGCTCGTAGTCGCCCTTGGCGAAAGCAATGCGTGCTTTCACCTCACGATAGTCGAGCAGGTCATCCTCGTCGCTCATGGCAAGCCACTTGGCTGCTATGTCGGATTGGTTATAATCGATAAAAATAGTAGCTATGTCGAGTACATAGTCGGGCACGTCGTCCTCGTCAATCTGGTGCATCGCATTGTTAAGGAAGTTATCAGCTTCCTCAACATTGCCACGTGTAATCATAATCTCGGCTTGCAGATAAAGACAGTCGAGGTCGAGCTGGTCGGAAATCATGTCAGCGTAGTGTTGCGCTGTGTCGATGTCTTTATTGTCGATAAGAGCTATGCGTCCCTTGAACACCAATGGCATAGCTGCTCCTGGGTGTAGTTGGATGGCATAGTCAAGAACGTCAACAGCTTCCTTTCTCTTGCCACTGTCATAGTAATATTCAGCAATGTCCGACAGCTCGTCGCTGCCGAAGTACTCTGGATGGTCTTCTTGCAGCGACGATTCGTATCGGTGTAGTGTCTCTTGAAATTCGGGACTGTTGAAATAATTCTCTTTTTTCTCCATCAAAGTTTTACTTGTTTTGCTTTGCCCAAGCGTCCTTCAGACCCACAGTCTTGTTGAACACGGGGTTCTCGGCTGTAGAGTCGAGGTCTGCCATGAAGTAGCCGATGCGCTGGAACTGCAGATACTGTCCTGGCTTGCAGTCGGCAGCGTAGTTCTCAACGTAGCAGTTCTCGATAGTTTTGAGGCTCTCCGGGTTGAGCAGTTCGCGGAAGTCGCGCTCGTCAGCCGACGGGTTCTCAACGCAGAACAGACGGTCGTAAACGCGCACCTGAGCCTTGTGGCAGTGGTCGGCAGATACCCAGTGGAGTGTGCCCTTCACCTTGCGGTTGGCACCCTCAAGACCGCTCTTGCTGAGCGGGTCGTACTCGGCCTGAATCTCCACGATGTTGCCCTCGGCATCCTTTGTGCAGCCAGTGCACTTCACGATGTAGGCGTTCTTCAGACGTACCTCCTTGCCCGGAGTCATGCGGAAGAATTTTTTCGGAGCATCCTCCATGAAGTCGTCGCGCTCGATCCAAAGATTGCGCGAGAAGGTGATGGTGTGTGTGCCGTCAGCCTCGTTCTCCGGGTTGTTAATAGCCTCCATCTCCTCAGTCTGACCCTCAGGATAGTTGGTGATGACGAGTTTAACTGGGTTGAGCACGGCAGACACGCGCAGCGCACGCTTGTTCAGGTCCTCGCGAACGGCAGCCTCGAGCAGTGCCATGTCGTTGAGAGCGTCGAACTTGGTGTAGCCGATTGAGTCGATGAACTTGCGTACTGACTCAGGCGAGTAGCCGCGGCGGCGCATACCAGAGAGTGTCGGCATACGTGGGTCGTCCCAACCCGACACGAACTTCTCCTCAACAAGAGCCAGGAGCTTGCGCTTCGACATCATTGTGTATGTAAGGTTCAGACGGTTGAACTCGATCTGACGCGGGCGGAAGTCGTGCAGGTTCTCTGTCTCGCCACGCATCTCCTTCAGATAGTCGATGAACTTGTCGTAGAGTGGGCGATGAGGTACGAACTCGAGTGTACAGATAGAGTGGGTTACACCCTCGAAGAAGTCGCTCTGTCCGTGAGCGAAGTCGTACATCGGATAAGCGTGCCACTTTGTGCCTGTGCGGTGGTGTGGAGTGTGGATGATGCGATAGATGATAGGGTCGCGGAAGTGCATATTCGGGTTAGCCATGTCGAGCTTTGCACGGAGCACCATGCTGCCCTCCACAGCCTCCGGAGTGTTCATCTTGTTGAACAACTTGAGGCTCTCCTCAACGGGGCGGTCGCGGTAAGGCGAAGCAACGCCCGGAGTGGTAGGTGTGCCCTTCTGTTCAGCAATCTGCTCAGCAGTCTGCTCGTCGATGTAAGCGTGTCCGTTCTGGATCATCCACACGGCGAAGTCCCAAAGCTTCTCGAAATAGTCGGAAGCGTAGTATATGTTACCCCATTTGAAACCGAGCCAAGAGATGTCGTTGAGAATGTTCTCAACGTACTCGTTGTTCTCCTTTGTAGGATTGGTGTCGTCGAAGCGCAGGTTGCACACTCCATTGTACTTTTCAGCCACGCCGAAGTCCATGCAGATAGCCTTAGCGTGTCCGATGTGCAGATAACCATTAGGCTCTGGCGGGAAACGCGTCTGTATGCGTCCGGCGTTCTTGCCCTCAGCGAGGTCCTGCTCAACGAGCTGCTCTACAAAACTCAAATTCTTCTCTTCTACTGTCTTTTCTTCTGTAATTGCCATATATTTAGACTTTTTCTGTTTCTTTCTTTCGTTACATTATGATATAGTATCGTGCAAAGTTACGATTTTTCAGTGATGTGCGCAATTTTATACTATCAATAATTTTTTTATTTCATTCGATTTTGTTACTTTTGCGTTCAGATTAATAATAATCGAAAGTCAATATAAATTAACTTAAACAAATATCAGAGTTATGAAACCAACACTTTTCCTCCTCGCTGCAGGTATGGGAAGCCGTTACGGCGGACTGAAGCAGCTCGACGAGCTCGGTCCTCACGGTGAGACAATCATGGATTACAGTATCTACGACGCAATCAATGCTGGCTTTGGCAAGCTTGTGTTCGTTATCCGTAAGGATTTTGAGGACGACTTCCGTCGCATTGTTCTTTCTAAATATGAAGGCCACATCCCTTGCGAGCTCGTGTTCCAAAGCCTCGACGCACTGCCCGAGGGCTTTACATGTCCTGAGGGTCGCACAAAACCTTGGGGTACTAACCATGCGCTGATGATGGGTGCAAGCGTTATCAATGAGCCGTTCGCTGTGCTCAACTGCGACGACTTCTACGATCGCGATGCATTCCGTGTAATGGGCAAGTGGCTCAGCGAGTTGCCAGAGGGTTCTACTGGTAAGTATGCTATGGTCGGTTTCCGCGTAGGTAACACTCTTTCTGAGAGTGGCACTGTAAGCCGTGGCGTATGTGAGAACGATGAACATCATCACCTGACATCTGTTGTAGAGCGCACCAAGATTCAGCGCTTCGACGGCGTTGTGAAGTATCTCGACGACGACAACGAGACATGGGTAGAGATTCCTGACACAACACCGGTATCTATGAACTTCTGGGGCTTTACACCTGATTACTTCAAGCACAGTGAGGAGTACTTCAAGGCGTTCCTCTCTGACCCGAAGAACATGGAGAACCTTAAGAGCGAGTTCTTCATCCCATTGATGGTAGACAAGCTTATCCACGACGGCACCGCTACTTGCGAGGTGCTCGACACGACATCTAAGTGGTTCGGCGTGACCTATCCTGAGGATCGTCCGGACGTAGTGGCTAAGTTCCAGAAGCTTGCCGACGAGGGTGTTTATCCTGCAAAGATGTTCTAAACTACATCGCAATATTTATAATCATTATAGCGAGGAGCTGCGCTGAAACCATTCGTTTCGGCGTAGCTCCTCGTTCTTTATTGCTATTTACTCTGTGTTTTTGTTTGCGTTCTCATTAAAAAATAGTAATTTTGCAGCCGTAAATAAATGTAGCAGTATCGTTTACTATATACATTATATTATATAGAGTGCTTGTTAAACCTCTTAAAAAACAAGATTATGCAGAAAAACAAGAAAACCGTGAGTGTGCTGTTTTTGCTTTTCAGTACGCTTTTCTGCGTTTGTCTTATTACGGCAAACGTGCTTGAGACAAAGCAAATTGCGTTAGGTCCGATTAGTGTAACAGGCGGATTAATCGTCTTCCCCGTTTCGTACATCATCAACGACTGCGTTTGTGAGGTATGGGGCTATGGAAAAACCCGATTGCTGATATGGTTGGGTTTCGCTATGAATTTCCTATTTGTCCTCTTCGGAGCATTGTGCGACATATTGCCCGCTGCACCTTACTGGCATAACGAAGAAGGCTTTCATGCGGTATTCGGTCTTGCGCCACGTATCGCATTCGCATCATTCTTGGCGTTCATCGTCGGTTCGTTCGTCAATGCTTACGTGATGAGTCGCATGAAACTCTCGTCGGGCGGCAAGAACTTCTCGGCTCGCGCCATACTCAGTACGGTGTACGGTGAGGCTGCCGACTCCGTTATCTTCTTCCCATTGGCACTTGGAGGAGTAATCCCGATGAGCGAATTGCCAGTGTTGATGATTTCGCAGGTAGTGTTGAAGACCCTCTACGAGATAATCGTTCTGCCTCTTACCATACGCGTTGTGCGTTGGACAAAGAAGTTTGAGGGCGAGGACAACTTCGATACCAATATGAACTATAGCATCTGGCGAATATTCAATATTTAAGACAACGTTCAGAGGTTAATGTGCTTTAAAATATAGTATATATAAAATGTAGTATATATAATAAGTATATAAATGGCAACAAATTCAGATAATCGCCGCGACGAAGGCTTGCAGGCACTCGGAGCGAAGACAAAGTATCGTGACGACTATGCGCCGGAAGTGCTTGAGACATTTGTCAACAAGCATCAGGGCAACGACTACTGGGTGCGTTTCAACTGTCCGGAGTTCACATCGCTGTGTCCGATTACCGGTCAGCCCGACTTTGCGGAGATACGCATATCGTATGTGCCGGACGTAAAGATGGTGGAGAGCAAGAGCTTGAAGCTCTATCTGTTCAGCTTCCGTAATCATGGCGACTTTCACGAGGACTGCGTGAACATCATCATGAAAGACCTCGTGAAGCTTATGGATCCTAAGTATATCGAGGTGACTGGTCTCTTCACACCGCGTGGAGGCATTTCTATATGGCCTTATGCCAACTACGGCAAGCCAGGAACAAAGTATGAAAAGCTCGCAGAACGTCGTTTTGAGGAGCACGATTTGCGTGGATAATAACATCGTTAGGTGCAGTTGTGGACAACTGCACCTTTTCTCGTATATAATAACTACCTAAAAATTAATGTAATAAGTATGAAGAAAATCTTTTGTACAGTGATGATGGCACTTGCCATGTCTGCCGGTGTTTCTGCCGAAAATGCTGCTAACAGCACAGCCGGAACCGCTGCCGACAAGGCTGCTGTGAACAAGTATGTGCCAACAGAAGGCAATCTCGCAGCACGCTCTCATTTTCAAGACTCTAAGTTCGGCATCTTCCTCCATTGGGGACTTTACAGTATGCTCGCCACCGGCGAGTGGACAATGACAAACAACAACCTTAACTACAAGGAGTACGCCAAGCTTGCAGGTGGTTTCTATCCCTCAAAGTTCAGTGCACGCGAGTGGGTGTCAGCAATCAAGGCTTCCGGAGCAAAGTATATCTGCTTCACAACACGCCACCACGAGGGCTTCTCAATGTTCCATACGAAATATTCAGACTATAACATCGTTGACGCTTCGCCGTTCAAGCGCGACGTCGTGAAGGAACTTGCCGACGAGTGTCATCGTCAGGGCATCGGTTTGCACTTCTACTACTCGCACATCGACTGGGGACGCGAGGACGCACCGCTCGGACGCACTGGTCTTGGCACTGGCCGCCCGAAAGAGGCGCAGAACTGGGACAGCTACTATCAGTTCATGAACAATCAGCTCACAGAGTTGCTCACCAACTATGGCGAGGTGAACGCTATCTGGTTCGACGGCTGGTGGGATCAGGATATCAATCCGTCGTTCGACTGGCGCTTGCCCGAACAGTATGCGCTCATACATAAGCTGCAGCCCTCTTGCCTTATCGGCAATAACCACCACTCTCAGCCGTTCGACGGCGAAGATTTCCAGATGTTCGAACGCGACCTTCCAGGCGAGAATACTGCCGGTCTGTCGGGTCAGGCAATCAGCAAACTTCCGCTTGAGACCTGCGAGACCATGAACGGCATGTGGGGCTACAAGATTACTGACCAGAACTATAAATCTACCAAGACTCTCATTCATTATCTCGTGAACGCTGCCGGACGCAACGCCAATCTGCTTATGAACATCGGTCCGCAGCCAGACGGCTGTCTGCCAGAGGTTGCTGTGCAGCGCCTGAAAGAGATGGGCGAGTGGATGAAGGTTTACGGCGAGACAATCTACGGCACACGTGGCGGACTCGTTGCTCCGCACGATTGGGGTGTGACAACACAGAAGGACAACCGTCTCTTTGTGCATATTCTTAACTTGCAGGACCGCTCACTCTTCCTGCCTATCGGCTCGAAGAAGATTCGCAAGGCTGTCGACTTCGCCACACGCAAGGCCGTGAAGACACAGAAATGCGACGGTGGCGTGCTGATTTCTCTCGACGAAGTGCCCACAGATGTTGACAAAGTAATAGAAATTCAGCTCTAATATTTACTAAAAAAGCGTTGATATTACTGAGTAATTGAATTTTTTTCTCTAATTTTGCATATTTGAAGAGGTGTGCAGTGGCTTAAAGTCACGCTATCTCTTCAAATTGCGTTATACGAACAATAAAAAATCAACTAATAGAGATGAAAAAGAAAATCCAGTTCAGTCTCGTTTATCGAGATATGTGGCAGTCTTCTGGCAAGTTCCAGCCACGCAAAGACCAGTTGGAGCGCATTGCTCCCGTGATTATCGATATGGGTTGCTTTGCCCGTGTTGAGACCAACGGCGGAGCTTTCGAGCAGGTAAACCTTCTCGCAGGCGAGAATCCAAACGATGCAGTACGCGCTTTCTGCAAGCCTTTCAATGAGGTAGGTATCAAGACCCACATGCTCGACCGTGGTCTTAACGCTCTGCGTATGTACCCCGTGCCTGACGATGTTCGCGCCCTCATGTACAAGGTGAAGGCAAAGCAAGGTACAAACATCACACGTATCTTCGATGGTCTGAACGACGTTCGCAATATCATTCCGAGCATCAAGTGGGCAAAGGAAGGCGGCATGACTCCGCAGTGCGCACTCTGTATCACCAACTCTCCGGTTCACACACTGGAGTACTACATGAACATTGCCGATCAGCTTATCGCTGCCGGCGCAGAGGAAATCTGCTTGAAGGATATGGCTGGTATCGGTCAGCCTGCATTCCTCGGCAAACTCACAAAGATGATCAAGGACAAGTATCCTGAAATCATCATCCAGTATCACGGTCACTCAGGTCCTGGTCTCTCAATGGCTTCAATCCTTGAGGTTTGCCAGAACGGTGCCGACATCATCGATACAGCTATCGAGCCGTTGTCATGGGGTAAGGTGCATCCGGACGTTATCTCTGTTATCAGCATGTTGAAGAACGAAGGCTTCGACGTTCCCGAAATCAACATGAGTGCATACATGAAGGCTCGTGCCATGACCCAGGAGTTCATCGACGAGTGGCTCGGCTACTTCATCAACCCTGGCAACAAGATCATGTCTTCGCTCCTCCTCGGTTGCGGTCTGCCTGGCGGTATGATGGGTTCAATGATGGCTGACCTCGGCGGTATGCGTACCACTATTAATAATGTGCGCAAGAAGAACGGCCTTGACGAACTCTCCATGGACGACCTCCTCATCAAGCTCTTCGACGAGGTTGAATACGTATGGCCGCGCGTAGGCTATCCTCCATTGGTAACACCGTTCTCACAGTACGTGAAGAACATCGCCCTTATGAACCTCCTCACTCTCGAGCAGGGCAAGGGACGCTTCGTGATGATGGACGACTCTATGTGGGGTATGATTCTCGGCAAGTCGGGTAAGATTCCTGGAACTATCGATCCGGAGCTTGTTGAACTTGCAAAGAAGCAGGGCCGTGAGTTCACAGACGTTGACGCTCACACACTTCTCACCGACGCTCTCGACGACTTCCGCAAGGAGATGGCAGAGAACGGATGGGAGTGCGGTCAGGACGACGAAGAGCTTTTCGAGCTCGCCATGCACCCTGAGCAGTATCGCAACTACAAGAGCGGTCAGGCTAAGAAGAACTTCCTCGCCGACCTTCAGAAGCTCAAGGATGCCAAACTCGGTGCTAACCTCTCTCCCGAGCAACTCAGTGCTTACAAGCACGCTAAGGCAGACGCTGTTGTTGCTCCGGTTAAGGGTGACATCTTCTGGGAGTTCTCAGGCGAGGGCGAGTGCGCACCTACTGTAGAGCCGTTCATCGGCAAGGAGTACAAGGAGGGCGATGTGCTCTGCTACATCCAGGCTCCTTGGGGCGAGTTTGTAGAGGTGCCGGCTGCTCTTGGTGGCAAGCTCGTTGAGATCAACGCAAAGCGTGGCTCAAAAGTACAGAAGGGCGACGTGATTGCATACATCGAGCGCGAGCACGAGTAAAAATATATGTATAAGCAAATAATCGACAAATACTACGTAGGATGTGATGCGTTGCGTCATATCCTACTCACTCATAGCCAATCTGTAGCGCAACGTGCGCTGCAGATTGCTTCGTTACATCCCGAACTACATATCGACTGCAACTTTGTAGAGCAGGCTGCGATGCTTCACGACATCGGAATCATCCGCGTAGATGCCCCCGGCATTGAGTGTCATGGCACAGAACCATACATTCGTCATGGCGTCTGTGGTGCTGAAATGCTGCGCAGCGAGGGTTTGCCAGAGCGTTTTGCCCGTGTCTGCGAGCGTCATACCGGCGCCGGACTGACCCTCGACGATATCGTTTCGCAAGATCTGCCATTGCCACATCAGGATATGCAACCCGAAACAATAGAGGAGAAACTTATCTGTTATGCCGATAAGTTCTACTCGAAGACACATCTCGACCGCGAGAAGACCATTGAACAGGCAGAACGTTCGCTCGCCAAGTTCGGTGGCGACACATTGGCACGGTTCCGCAAGATGAAGGAACTCTTTGAGCCAGAGAAGTAAACAACAAGAACCAACATTATTCAAATTGAGAACAAAGACAGCTATAGCCCTATTGCTTTGCGCCATCATGTTTGTGATGGCAAGTGCTGACGCACCCTCGAAGCAACGCAAGAAGAGAGAGAAAGTTCTTCGCGACTCAATAGAGATAAGTGATATTGCGGATACCATTTTGCGCGATTCGTTGTTGTCGACTAACGACACTATGCTTACTCTTACTGTTGACACAACGCTCGCATTGGGCGTTGACACAACCAAGATGGACTCTCTGCAACTCGCTATCTACCACCACAATAAGGCTATCGACGACTCCATACGCCTCGACTCAATTAACCGCCAGCGTGCGGGAGGCATCAACTCTCCAGTAAACTATTCGGCAAACGACTCTCTCGTGTACGACGCCGTCACGAAGACAGCACGTCTCTATGGCAGCTCCACCGTGAAATACGAGAATATGGACCTTGCTGCCGAGCGCATACACATGAGCATCGACTCATCCTTGGTACACGCTACCGGAGCCAAGGACAAGGCTGACACCACCGGCATGACACTCTTCGGCACACCCGTGTTCTCCATGGGCTCTGACAAGTACGAGAGCGACACCATGGCGTTCAACTTCAAGACAAAGAAAGGTCTTATCAGCAACGTGTACACACAGCAGGAGGACGGCTTCTTGCGTAGCGAGATATCGAAGCGCAGTCCGAACGGTGACATCTTCCTTCAGCACGGCCGCTATACCACTTGCGATGCCGAGCACCCCGACTTCTATATAGCTCTTTCGCGTGCGAAGGTGCGCCCGGGTAAGGAGGTCGTGTTCGGACCGGCTTATCTCGTGGTTGCCGATGTGCCTCTGCCGTTTGCCATTCCTTACGGCTTCTTCCCGTTCACCAAGAGCTATTCGAGTGGCTTCATCATGCCTACATACGGCGACGAGAGCAACCGCGGCTTCTATCTGCGCGATGGTGGCTACTACTTTGCCATCAGCGACAAAATGGACCTCAAACTCCTCGGCGAAATATACACAAAAGGCTCATGGGGACTGTCGGCTGCCATGAACTACACCAAGCGCTATCGCTTCAGCGGCAGCTTCTATGCAAGTTTCCAGAACACACAGACCGGTGACAAGGGTATGCCCGACTTCACACGTCAGAAGAGTTTCAAGATACAGTGGAGCCACCGCCAGGATCAGAAGGCAAACCCTTACAGCTCGCTCTCAGCCAGTGTCAACTTCGCTACGTCGAGCTACGAGCGCAACAACCTCAGCTCGCTCTATAATCCGCAGACCCTCACCCAGTCTACACGCACATCATCCGTGTCGTGGAGCACAACGTTCTCGAGTATCGGTTTGTCGCTCAGCTCCACAGCCAACCTCTCGCAGAACATGTGCGACTCGTCGATAGCGATGACATTGCCCGATCTTAACATCTCGCTCTCGCGTTTCTACCCCTTCAAGCGTAAGCACGCTGCGGGCGACGAGCGCTGGTACGAGAAAATCTCAATGTCGTACACGGGTCACATCTCCAACAGCATCAATACCAAGGAGGACAAACTGCTGCATTCCAACCTCATAAAGGACTGGCGCAACGGCTGGAACCACTCGATACCTATCAGCGGCAACTTCACGCTGTTCAACTACATCAACATTTCGCCGTCGTTCAACTTTCAGGACCGCATGTACACGCACAAGGTGATGCGCTCGTGGGATGCTGCTGCGCAGCGCGAGGTGTGCGACACTATATACGGTTTCAACAACGTGTACAACTATAGTATGTCTATCGGTGCGTCGACGAAGCTTTACGGTTTTTATATGCCGAGCCGTAAGATATTCGGCGATAAGATTCAGGCTATTCGCCACGTGCTGACTCCGTCTGTGAGCTTCAGTTATGCGCCGGATTTCAGTGCGTCGCGCTATGGCTACTACAAGACTTATCAGCGTACGAACGCTGACGGTTCGGTGGACTTGGTGGAGTACTCGCCTTATAAGGATCAGCTTTTCGGCGTACCGGGTAAGGGCAAGACGGGCAACATCGCGTTCGACCTCTCGAACAATGTCGAGATGAAGGTGAAGAGCAGTAAGGACTCCACGGGGTTCAAGAAGCTTAGTATTATCGACGAGTTGGGTCTGTCCATGAGCTACAATATGGCAGCCAAGGAAAAACCGCTTTCCGACCTCACCATGCGCATCCGCCTCAAGTGGTGGAAGAACTACACGTTCAACATGACCGCCGTCTTTGCGTCGTATGCTTACGAGCTTGACAAGAACGGTCGTCCTTACGTGGGTAATCATACGCTCTGGGGCATGGGCAAGTTCGGACGCTTCCAGGGTACGTCGCAGAATTTCTCGTTCACGCTCACGCCCGACAAACTTAAGAAATGGTTCGGCGGTGGCGACGACAAGGAGCGCAAGAAGCGTAACGGAAAGGACGAGGAGGACGGTATTGACACCGACGTGGAGTCGAACGTGGACGACACGATGGTGAACGCCCAGCGTGGCACGCGCAAGAAGAGTGGGGGTGGCAAGGCAGAGACCGACGCCGACGGCTACATGCGCTTCAACATGCCGTGGTCGCTCACGTTCGGTTATGGCATCACGATGCGTGAGAACACGGGTGGCAAGTTCAACACGAAGACGATGCGCTATCCGTACAAGTTCTCGCAGAACCTCAACGTGAGCGGCAACCTCCGCCTTAGCGACGGCTGGAACATCTCGTTCTCGAGCGGTTACGACTTCGACCAGAACAAGCTCTCAATGACTACGGCTTCGCTGCAGCGCGACCTGCATTGCTTCAACATGGCGTGCTCCGTAGTGCTTGCTCCGTACACGAGTTATAACTTCTCGTTCCGTTGCAACGCTGCTACGCTCACCGACGCACTGAAGTACGACAAGCGTTCGGGTTACAGCAATGCCGTGCAGTGGTACTAAAAGTGTGGTGAGATGTTCTTGCTCTGGCAAGCGGCAAAGCCGAGCGGAATGAAGAATAAAAAAGCCTATGGATTCATTATTTCTACTTCAGTTTGCATGTTTCATATTCATGCTTGTCAATGCCTTCTTCGTGGCACTCTCTCATCTGCATGTAAGATGGAAGAACAAGCGGTATGAGCGTTCACGATGGATGATTGTTGTCGCCTTAATAGGATTGGCGATACAATATGCGGTGCAGATGGTTTTTGGATTCCGTGCTGCTGACGACAGTCTTGGGGCGGTCATCAACATTCTCGTCTATACGCCCTGCTTCTCGCTTATCTCTTTAGGTATCTACAACATAGAGACCACACGTTCCAACCTCAGAAAGATGATACTGATGTGTAGTGGCATTTATGCTGCCATCATTGTGGTCTTTTGTGTGGGTATCAGTCTTCATCATAGCCTGTATATCAGAGAGGGGCTTTATGTGATGCTTGCGTTGTTTTGCCTAAGTGTTTTATATTGCATATACATGATTATTCAGGAGATGATCAGGCGTAAGAATATGTTGGAGACAATGGCTGCAACGGATATGTTGCCTTACGTGAGATATTCGCGTGCAAGTGTCATCATTCTATGGCTCGATGTTCTCGCCATGCCAGTTGCCATCTTTTCTACTACCTTATTATATATAGTAGGCCCTGCCGTATTGCTTGCCTTGTTGTTCTTCAATCTTACGTTTATCGCTCTTGGCAACAGTTATATTCCAACAGAAGAGCTATTGGATAAAGAAGAGAATATTCAGCTGTCTGGGGGGGGTGAAAGTAGAAAAACCTTTACAGCAATTGTCTGAGGAGCGCAGAAACTTTATCCAAAGCAGTCTTGACCAATGGTGTATGGATTTGGGCTATAAGGACAGCAACGTAAATATGTTGACGCTTTCTCGTACACTTTGTATATCAAAGAACGAATTGAGCCTGTTTTTCGATCAATGCCTGCATTCTAACTTCCGAATATGGCTCAGCGAGATACGTCTCAACGCTGCAAAAAAGATGATGTTGGAATATCCGGATTATAGCAACGACATCATTTCAGCCGAATGTGGATTCTCTTGTCGCACTCATCTTTACCGAATCTTCAAGACAAAAGAAGGCTGTTCTCCTACAGAGTGGAGAGACTTCCACTCTACAGATGCAGCACAAAATGACTCAAATTGGGCATAACCATTTTTTCGTAAAATACCAAAGAAAAAGCAAAACTCTTATCGAAAAACAGCCAAAAAGGTGTCGCATTCCTACGAATGCGACACCTTTTTGGTATGAATGCGACACATGAACAGGGGAAAACTGCACCTTCTTTCGTGGAAATACACGATATTTGCAACATGAAAGAAGTAATAGAAACTATGCCAAGGATTGAATTAGCCCTGATCATCATCGGGGTGTTTGTACTCATATTATGTATTATCTTCGGATATGCCATGATACATGAGTACAGAATGTATCTTGAGAATCATTGGAAGGCTCGCTATAGCTTTCGTGACTTCATCAAGAGAGAACGCTTTTATATCTTTTTGCTGTTGGCATCCATATTGATCTGTCTGACAAACCTCTTGTATTTCCTGGAATGAAAAAAATAAACGAAATAATATGGTAAATCATTTAACAACAAAAAATCGGTTGCTGGTCGCAATGCTTGCATTTATTCTTCCATTTTCTTTTGCGAGAGCAGAAGTAAAAGAAGATGGAAAGACTATTTCGCAAGGCTGGTACGTCGGTATTGAGGGTGGAATGCCTTTCGGTTTCTCTACTTTCTCAAGTTTCGGACACGACAAGACTCACCTTGGTTGGGCTGCTGGCTTATATGGCGGCTATCGTTTCAACTCCATATTCTCGGCTGAGTTGTCTGCCAAGTATGGAGAGGTAAATATGTCTGCACAAGACTGCTGCGTAGAACGTAACTATTGGTTGGGGAGCGACGGTGTGCTTTACAAGGCAGGTGTCTTGGGCATGGACAGTTGGGAATATGCCAATCTGAAAAGCCATGTCAGGATGGGTTGGTATGGGGCAAGAGTGAACGTTAATCTCCTTGGGCTGTTCCATAAGACAGCTAACAGTCGATGGGATTTGGCAGTTTCACCTCATATATATGCAGTAACGACCAAAGCTGATATCCAGACTATAGCCGATGATGCCAAGGTAATGAAAGGTTCTACCAACTGGCATTTGGGTTATGGTGCAGACTTGCAGGTTGGTTATCAACTGACTTCATGCCTGAAATTGGGCATCTATTCCGGTTTGACTCGTCTTACTGGCGAACGTATGGACGGAATGCCGGAGCATCTGCATAAGAACAACTTCATATGGGAGAGTGGCATAAGGTTGGGGATAAGCTTCGCAAAGGCTAAAAAGAAGAACGTGGATGTGGAAACAACGCCGATAGCAGAACCCGAAGTGCCGACAACAGAACCGGAAGCGCAGCAGCAGGTGATCTCTCCTAAGCAGAGCACTCTCCAGCAGGAGACAGCCGAAAAGGCTGAGACAAGAACGGGAGAGCAAGAGGTGGTTGAACAGCCGAAGGCGACATTCCCCGTCGTCTACTTCGCTTTCAACAGTATCGGCATCAAGCAGGGCGAGCTGTCGAAGCTGAATGGTATCCTACATACATTGAAGGAGAATCCGAAGATGAAGGTGACGGTGACAGGTTGGTGCGACACGAAAGGCAGCGTGGCTGTCAACAAACGTATATCTCGCCAGCGTGCAGAAGCCGTAAAGACTTGGCTTGTGAAGAATGGCATAGAGGCTAATCGCATTACTGCAATAGGAAATGGTAGCGATGACACCCAAGATGCGGATAAGGCTCGCCGAGTAGAGACTAAAGACAATCATCAGTAACCCATAAAACAAGATAGAAAATGAAAGCAAAAAGAAGATTTAATATTTGGTTATGGGTGCTGTTATGCGTCCCATGCCTGTTGGCAAGTTGCGACCATAATGTTCATGATGGTGAGGATGAGGGTGGCTTGTCTGTATCGCTCACCTGGGCAGATGAAGCCGACCAAGGTACGGATGTGAATGACGTGAAACTCTGGATATTCAATGCCGATGACGGTTCATTAGTAGAGGAAAAACATTATGGCAGTGCGCAGGAGGTGGCAAGCCAGCGCTTCGTTCTTCCTGAAGGGTCGTATCGCATCTTGGCTGCCACCAATCTCACAGAACCGTTTACTATCGGTGACCAGACCAGGGCTTTGACTAATTGGAACAATATCCAGATGGGCTTGACCAATCCTAAGGATGTGAACCATAATGCTTATTTCGGAGTGACCGACGTGAGGATTGACAACAAGGAAGGCAACTATGTGGTACAGAATCCTGTTAAAAGCGTGCTTGCCGAACTGACCATCATCATAGAGAATGTACCTAAAGGTACAGAGATGAGTGGCAAGGCATTAGATGCAGCCTGGTGTCTGTTCCCTACACAGAAGAATAGTGATGGAGAATATGGATTGCCGAGCATAAAGCCAACGGAAGTGGAAATGCCTACTATCTTGGCTACTGAGTCAACCCTGAAATCAGAAGTCATCCGGCTGATGCCGACCATACAGGGAAGTTCCGCCTCTCATATTTAGCTCCGTCTCTTGTTGCCTAACGGGACCTTGCAAGAGTATGACATCACCACTCCGGCGATGAAGGTTGGAGGAAAGTATGAGTTGCGACTCAACTACAACCAAATGCAGCCAAAGATGAATCTGGAAGCTACCATCAACGGTTGGACGAACCTCAACAATGAAGTAGAAATAAAATAATAATAACTTTTAAAATATTTATAATATGAAAAAGATGACTAAGTTTTTCGCCCTTGCACTCTTGGCAGGTGCAATGGTTTCATGCAGTACAGAAGACACCGCACCTTCTACCCAGAACGATAAGGTAGCCGTGCAGTTTACTGGTGGTATCAGCGTAAACACCCGTGCTGCGGGTGTAGCCTGGGCTGATGGTGACAAGATAGGTATCTTCATGACTGGAGCAAATCAGCCTCTCTCGGCAGATGCAATCAAAGAGGGTGTTGACAATGTTTGCTATCAGTCAAATGGAAGTATAGCCTTTTCACCTGTTTCTGGTGGTAAGACTATTTTCTTCCCGATAGATGGAGATGTGGACTTCTATTCTTACTATCCACAGACCACTGTCAATGACTACAAGGTTGCACTTGATGTAACAGACCAGACGAAACAAGAAGCTATCGACTTCATGTATGCCAAGACGGAAGGTTGCAACAAAGCTACGCCACAGGTTGACTTGAGGTTCTTCCATAAGTTAAGCAATCTTATTTTGGATGTTCAACCAGGTAACGGTCTCACGCAAGAAGACCTTAAGAAAATGACTGTGACAGTGAAAGGTCAGAATACCAAAGCCACTTTCAATCTTGTGGATGGAACTATCTCTGGTGAAGAAACTCCTGCGGACATCACGATGAAAACTACCGAAGCTGGCAAGCTGTATGAGGCAATCCTGCTCCCTACAGAAGAAGCAAGCCGAGTGATAGAGTTTGACCTCAAGAATGGTTACGACGCTCCTTTTGTATGGACAATGCCTGTAAAACTTGAGGGTGGCAAAAGATACCACTATACAGTAGTAAAATTGAGTCGTTCTGCCGTAGATATTTCTGGAACCATTAAGTCTTGGACAGAGGCAGGAGACAATAATGAACATATAGCACAATAACAACTCGTAAATAACAAGATATATGAAGAAATTTAGATTCTTATACATCGCTGCCGCAGCATTGCTGTTTGCAGCTTGCGCTAACGAAGAAGACGGTATCGGCAACAATGGTCCTGTTGCAGCCACAGTAAAGGCGGATATTTCCAACAATATCAAAACCCGTGGAACTGCAGACAACAACAGTTGGACAGCAGGCGATGCCATTGGCGTGTACGTCACTTCCGCAGGAAACACAAAAGGAACAAATGTAAAGTATGAATATGACAATTATGGTGAATTTGTTTCGGCAAATCCTATTTATTTTAGAGATAATGCGGAACAGACATTCAGTGCGTATTATCCATACATTGATGACCCCAATAATGACAAATTCGATGAGGATGGTTGGTTAAAGAATGATTGGACTATTGATTACAGCAATCCAAGTAATACCTTATTAGCAAACGATTTTCTCTTTGCCTCGGGAGCAACAGCCAGCAAAGCATCGCCAATGGTTAATTTCATTGACTTGAATAATGTGGGTGAATCCTTGCCAGAGAAAGACCATCGCTTTAAGCACAAGATGAGTATGATAGAATTTACGGTCTTTGCAGGAGAAGGTGTCGAGAGCAGCAAGAGTAATCTTCAAAGTATAACATTGGACAAGATAAAGACACAGGGTAAGATAAATGTAAAAACAGGTGCGACAGAAGTCACAGGGACTTCCACCAAAGCGACTTTGCCTGTAACAGGTCTTTTGACCGATGCCAGGGTCTGCAAGTTCATACTCTTCCCGCAACAGTTCGAAAACAAAGAATTGACCATTAGTTGTAATGTGATGTATAACGAAAATACTATTAACAATTATACAACAAAGATATCCCTACCAAATGGATTCGAAGGTGGTAAAAAATATACTTATACTATCAGTGTTCATAATAATAGTATAGTAATAGGAAATGCAAGCATAACGGGTTGGGGTATTGGCGTAGACAATGGATCTCTCGATGCAGAAATAGAATAATTCTGATAAATAAGGTACTGAAAATAGGGAATACAGGGTTAGTGAGCTTGGCCGCTCACTAACTCACTAACAATAAAAAAATGAAGATTATGAAGACGATAAAACAAAGAATTTCCTATGCGGTAATGGGCCTTATGGCTATGGGCTTTACAGCATGTACGCAAAATGAAGATATGGCTCCTACGCTGAAAGGGCAGGAAATCAATGCCACTTTCTCTGTTGGAGGTATGCAGACTCGTGTCAATACATTGGGAGACGGTAAATTTTGGGAGGATAAAGATAAACTAAAAGTAACGATATTTACGGATTATGATCCTGGTAGTACGACTGTTCTTTCTTTTAATGGCGAAACCTGGTCCCGCAATGGTAGTTTCCGTTGGTTAAATGGATACGAACAACATACTATTTTGGCTGTATATCCATCTGACACGGATTTTGGGAAAAATAATCTACAGTATGATTTACAAACAGACCAAAGCAGCGAAAGTAAATTAAAAAACGCTGATCTCATAACTGGATATTGGCACGATCTTCCTCGGTTTGATTTAAGCATTCGTATGGAGCATCGCATGTCGCTGGTTACAATAGTATATCATGTTGGAACTGCAGATTATCCTAATATGGATATTAGTGAACCACAAGTGTATTCTAAGCACAATAGTGTTGATTTTAACAGAGACGACCGACAAGGGCAATTTGTCATGAGTACACCTACTGCTAATCCTGCTTGGGTACAAGCCTGTAAGCATGACGGCGATATGTTTTCAGCAATCGTTATCCCTGGTTCATACAAAACTGACGATATTTTCGTGAAATTCAAGATAGGCGACAAAAACTTCCATGCAAAAATGAGGTCAGATACGAACTTTCAAGAAGGCTATCGCTACATCTACGAACTCGATGTAGGAAAAGACAAAGTGGAACTAACCCGAATCAGCGTAGATGATTTGAAAGGTTGGGACAGTAACAACGAAGAAGATCTCAAATAATTGGAGGAAAGAATATGAAAAAGATATTTCAATACATCATGCTGGCAGTCGTTACTATAGTAATGGCGTCATGCACAAGTGATATAGAAGAAACAACCGCAACAACAGGCAAGAGCAACGTACAGTTGGTTGTTGGTGAATTTCCGGCATTCGGAGATTCACAGACTCGTGCTATTGGTACACCTGATGAAGGCAAGACTTCATGGGCTGTAGGAGATGAGTTGCTTCTGGAGATGACCAGTAAGACTTTAGGGACTAAGTATGCTGCTTTTAAATATAATGGCAGTAGCTGGGAATTGACAAGTGGCGAGTTGTCTTATAAAGAAGACGAAGTGCCAACTTTTCCTCATGTATATTATGCCCCTAATTACAAATGGGAAGCCGGCAAATTAGTTTTGAAAGAAGGTAAGGTTGCAGGAACGGATGAATACATCGAGGGAACAGCACAAATAACCCCTAATGGTGAGGCTATAACCGTAAAATTTTCCGGAGCAACACGCAACTATTCACGCCTCCGCATTGCAACTATGCCAAATAAGCCAATAACAGTAACCATCGATAGATACACTCCTGCGGGCAGCAGCGATATGAAATGGGATCAAAAATATGCCCTTACATCTGATGAAAAGGGCAATGCCTATTTATATGGTACTTTTGAAAATAATTCCGAAGTTACAGTGAAATATCGAGGAGCAACTTTGAAAACTTATAAATTCTCGAAAGAAACAGAAAATGCTAAGAGTTATGCACTGGATGCTACTGTCATTTCGGCAAATAGTGCAGAAGAAATAAAGTCAGCAATCAAGCAAGAAGTAGCAAATAGCAAGACTGCTATAATACTTAACCTCGCTTCTGATGCTGGCGATAATGAGTTTAATGCTATCCGTGAAGCTTTTAAGAATGTGCAAGATGCCACTATAGACCTCACTCTAATAGGATGCAAGGAAATTCCTGCAGATGGTTTGAAAGAATTAAACGCTTTAAAGTCTATATTTTTGCCTGATGTGACAAAAATTGGAATGAATGCCTTATCCCGCTGTGTGTATTTGGAAGAAATTTGTGCTCCGAATGTTTCTACTATAGATGAACGTGCATTTGCAGGATTTATCATGTTGGAAAAAGTAACTTTGGGAGAACTCACGGATGTGCGAGGAGAAGCAAATTCTGGAGGTGGTATTTTTGATGATGACAATTGGACCCCATATATAGATTTGTATTTGCCCAAAAATCAGGAAGTCATGAAAGGTGAGTTTGACGAGAATAGCAATCAATATATTTGGAAGCCTACGGGTGAAAAATACTTTGCCAGCCCAGACTATGATAATGGTATATTCCTCGGCTATCAATTTAACTCAGTAAAGAGTTGGGAATAAAAGGCTGTACAATCAAGTTTAACTCCTAAGCTGGGCAGGAGTATAAGTTGTCCAGCAAACATATCCCTCCGCACTTCACGGGAAACGACAAGGGTCTATATGCCACGATGAGAGGTGGGCGTATAGACCCTTGAATGTAAATCAGCATCTGTAGTGTTGCAGCTCATTAAAACTTATATATAGTTAAAACCTTGACCTTAGAAGTTTTATAGGTTTTGCTTGGTAGTTTCAAGAATAAAACGTACTTTTGTTGATGAATAACCATATATACATTAAATAAGGAGCAAGTATGAATACCTCAATCATAAATGAGCCACAGCTTTTGGTAACGGTATCTGACCCTACTATGTTGACAAAGCTGAAAAACGCCATCAAAATGATGAATGGTGTTAGTTCTATTTCTATTATGAGACCTAAGAAGACTGGTCTGGAACTTGCCGAAGAGGACAAGGCGAAAGGTAGGGTTACCCAATGGAATTCTGTTGACGAAATGTTTGACACTGTTTTAGGAGAATAACGTATAAGTTTGGTACAACCAAAAGATTTGACAAGGCTTTAAAGCTTTGCAGAAAGCATGGCTATCCGATAGAAGAACTAAGAAAAGCCATAGACATATTGGTAGAAAATGGTAGCCTACCATCAGAATACAAACCACATATTCTTCATGGTAACCATGAAGGTGAATGGGAGGCGCATATCAAGAAGATAATATTCACCCGCACTTCACGGGAAACGACAAGGGTCTATATGCCACGATGATAGGTGGGAGTATAGACCCTTGGTTATATGGTGATATTCGTTGTACAAAAAGGTATAACACTAACACCGCAAGTAGGCAATTTTGAGTTGTTAAAGATAGAGAGAGGTAAACTCACGTGGAGTAAGAACCTTAATGTCAGAATAAGTAAAATCCTTGGTGTTTCGTGTGATAATGTAATCAGCCTTCACAGATTTTGCAGAGTAATATTGTAGGGCATCCTCGAAATTCATTTGTATTTTTCAAGTAGATAGTTCAACTTTTCATCATCATCGTCAGAAACATCAGAAAGGCATCCTGCCAATTTCTCCAAATGATCGGGAAGTGCCAATGCTGCATTATCTTTGGCACTTGGTGTTTGAAGTTTCATGAGAAACTTCTCTATGAGGTGCGACAAATTGATATTGTTCAACTTGGCATATCTCTCAGCTTTTTGATAGATATCGCTGTTTATGGTAATCGTACTCATATAATATTCCTCCTGTTAAATCAAATAATATGCAAAAATAGTGAAAAGATTGCATATAAACAATATATTTCCAACGTTTTAACATTTTAATGATGGCTTCATTAAGACGGTGGATGTTGGTGGTTTGTGGGCGGACGGTGTCCGCCGTCTGATTGGATTGCGTCCGCCGTCTGATTGGATTCCGTTCGCCGTCTGATTGGATTGCGTCCGCCGTCTGATTGGATTGCGTTCGCCGTCTGATCGGATTGCGTTCGCCATCCGATGATTTTTTTTAATGATAAAGTTCGTAAATGTTCGGCTTTTATGGGAAAGTCTTTGTATCTTTGTGCGATATATGTACTTTGTAACCAATAATAATTAGGAGTATGAAGAATCAGAAAATGTACGAGGCAGGCGATAAGATGATATCGCTTATTCGTGATAACTATAACTTGCTGCAGTGTTTGGGTAGTTTCGGTATCAGTCTGGGCTTCGGCGACAAGACGGTGAAGCAGGTGTGTGAGGACCAGGGAGTGGATACGTACACGTTTCTGGCTGTGGTGAACTTCATGATAAACGGCTATCGCGAGATGGACGACGTGTCGCGTCTGTCGGTGGCTACGTTGCTGCAGTATCTGAAGGCGAGCCACAACTATTTCTTGGGCTTCCAGTTGCCGTTTATACGCAAGGAGCTTGTAGACGCGCTTGACGAAAACGACAACCTCGCTCGACTCATACTGAAACTTTACGACGAATATTCGCGTGCGGTTACGCAGCACATGAGGTATGAGGAGAAGACGGTTTTCCCGTATGTGGAGTCGCTAATCGGGGGAAAGCCGTTGGCTAATTATGCTATTGACATGTACTCGAAGCATCATGGTCAGGAGAGTTCGAAGCTGAGGGAGCTGAAGAGTATCATCATCAAGTACTTCCCGGGTGACAGTCTGCGTAACAACCAGCTTTCGGCTACGCTTTATGATATATATAATAATGAGGAGTGGCTTGCGCTGCACGCTGAGGTGGAGGATAATATTTTTATTCCGGCCATCAGGTCGCTGGAGGAGAGGTCGCGACAGAGTGATGTGTCGGCTAAGATTTCGAATATGATCGGCAGAAACCAGGAGGGGGCTGACGCTTTGGGTGAACGCGAGAAGGATGTTATAGTCGCGTTGGTGCAGGGTATGAGCAACAAGGAGATAGCCGAGCACTTGTGCATTTCGGTGAACACTGTAATCACTCATCGACGCAACATCGCGCGCAAATTGCAGATACATAGTGCGGCTGGTTTGACGATATATGCTATTGTGAATAATCTGATTGATATTAGTGCGGTGAAACTCTGAAAGTTATATCGTTTGCGTTAGACTAATGGTGTACGTGGCGTTTAAATTTGTTGGAATTTTTCCATTGTTTTGATGCTCTGTTATCGTTTTTTTTGTATACCTTTGCAAGCGTAACAAAAACATAAATCAGAAAACTTTTCATTGCACGGAACTAACAAAAGTTTTCCAAAACGGAAAACTTTTCGATTTCTAAAATTGAAAAAGTTATCTCAAACGGAAAACTTAAATATGAAAGATTTTGCAATTGTCAAACGCGACGGGTCTAAAGATCGCTTCTCTTTAGACAAGATTATGAACGCCATACTTAAGGCGTTCGAGTCAGTGAACGAGGATATAGATTTGGCTTCTGTATCGAAGATTGTCAGCCACATTGATGTTTTTGACGGCATCTCGGTGGAGGATATCCAGAACCAGGTGGAGAAGGCTCTGATGAGTGAGGGCTACTTCAAGGTGGCTAAGTCGTTCATCATATATCGTCAGCTTCACTCGGAGGATCGCGAGACGCTCGAGAAACTCAAGTTCCTTACCGACTATTGTCACGCAGCGAACGCAGCTACAGGCTCTAAGTACGATGCCAATGCCAACGTGGAGCACAAGAACATCGCTACGCTCATCGGCGAGCTTCCGAAGTCGAGCTTCATCCGCTTGAACCGTCGCCTGCTCACCGACCGTATCAAGAAGATGTACGGCAAGAGACTTGCTGATGAATACATAGACAAGCTTAACCACCACTTTATATATAAGAACGACGAGACCTCGCTCGCCAACTATTGTGCTTCAATCACGATGTACCCATGGCTAATCGGCGGCACAACAAGCATAGGCGGCAACTCGACGGCTCCTACAAATCTGAAGTCGTTCTGCGGCGGATTTGTCAACATGGTGTTCATGGTGTCGAGTATGCTGAGCGGCGCTTGCGCAACACCGGAGTTCCTCATGTACCTCAACTACTTCATCGGTAAAGAGTACGGACTCGACTATTGGGAGCACGCCGACAAGGTGGTAGACCTCTCTGCAAAGCAGCGCACTATCGACAAGGTGATTACCGACTGCTTCGAGCAGATAGTCTACTCAATCAACCAGCCGACCGGCGCACGCAACTATCAGGCAGTGTTCTGGAACGTGGCTTATTACGACAAACCATACTTCGAAAGCCTCTTCGGCGAGTTCATCTTCCCCGACGGTTCAAAACCCGATTGGAACGGACTCTCATGGCTGCAGAAACGCTTCATGAAGTGGTTCAACAACGAGCGTACAAAGACCGTGCTCACCTTCCCGGTAGAGACAATGGCGCTGCTCGCAAAGGACGGCGACGTGATAGACAAAGAGTGGGGCGACTTCACGGCGGAGATGTACTCGGAGGGTCACTCGTTCTTCACATACATGAGCGACAATGCCGACTCGCTCAGCTCTTGCTGCCGTCTGCGCAACGAGATTCAGGACAACGGCTTCAGCTATACGCTCGGTGCGGGCGGTGTGTCTACCGGCTCGAAGAGCGTGCTCACCATCAACCTCAACCGTTGCATACAATACGCCGTAAAGAACGGACTCGACTATGCCGACTATCTCTCGGAGGTGATAGAGCTCTGCCATAAGGTGCAGCTTGCTTACAACGAGAACCTGAAGGAACTGCAGGCGCAAGGTATGCTGCCACTGTTTGACGCAGGATACATCAATATGGGCCGCCAGTATCTCACCATCGGTGTGAACGGACTCGTGGAGGCTGCCGAATTCATGGGCTTGAAGATTAGCGACAATCCCGACTATCTGCACTTCGTACAGAAGGTGCTCGGGCTGGTTGAGAAGTACAACAAGAAGTATCGTACGAAGGATGTGCTGTTCAACTGCGAGATGATTCCGGCTGAGAACGTGGGTGTGAAACACGCCAAGTGGGATCGTGAGGACGGCTACTTCGTGCCGCGCGACTGCTACAACAGCTACTTCTACATCGTAGAGGACGACTCGCTCAACGTGGTTGACAAGTTCAAGATGCACGGCGCACCATACATTGAACACCTCACCGGTGGCTCGGCACTCCACATGAACCTCGACGAGCACCTCTCGAATGCGCAGTATCGTCAGCTCCTGCGCATTGCTGCTAAGGAGGGATGCAACTACTTCACATTCAATATCCCGAACACTATCTGCAACGAGTGTGGACATATCGACAAACGTTATCTGAAGAAGTGTCCGCATTGCGGAAGTGAGAATGTTGACTACATGACACGTATCATCGGCTATCTGAAGCGTGTGAGCAACTTCTCTGAGGCTCGTCAGAAAGAGGCAGCACGTCGCTTCTATGCCAACGGAACAAACGAAGTAAAGGATTGAACTTTCGCTTGCGAAACTAAAAAAAACGTATAAAACAATGCTAAATTATCTCAATACAGGCATAGTGTTCCAGGAAATCCCCGATGAGGTGACGCTGTCTATCAACATCACGGGCTGTCCGTGTCGTTGTCCGGGCTGCCACAGTCAGTATCTGTGGGAGAACATCGGCGAACCACTGACACCAATGGTGCTCGACAAACTCGTTGCCGACTATAATGACGAGATAACCTGCATCTGCTTTATGGGTGGCGATGCTGACCCGAAGTACGTTAGCCAACTCTCGCAGTATCTGCATCGTGAACACCCCAAGCTGAAGGTGGCATGGTATAGCGGTCGTCAGCTGTTCCCAAGAACAATACGCAAAAGCGACTTCGACTATATAAAGCTCGGTCCGTATATCGAACATCTTGGCTGTCTGAAGGAGCGCACCACTAATCAACGACTCTACAAGCGTGCTGTGGGTGACGACTTTACAGATATTACATCACGCTTTTGGAAGTAGACAAACTACGCTAATGTTATAATTCCGAATATTCTATTAGTCGACCCTAACACTCTTTGTGGTGTTAGGGTCGAAACTGAATTACTAAAAACCAAACATTCGAATGACTAAATTCACGCTTTCAGCTATCATCATGCTACTCTCTTTGGTGCCAATCGGAGTGGACGCACAAAACGCAACCGCAAAATATATGCACATATCCGACCCCTCGTTTCTGCGCGATGGCGACGAGATAATTATCGTCAGCAAGGATAATGGCGTGGCTATGAGTAGGTATCAGAATGCGAAAAAGGACTATGTGCTGCCATGCTTGATAAAGTTGAGCAAGGAAGACGAACTGGAATTGGCTACGTGCGAAACGGATAGCATGGCTGTGTTCAAAGTGAAGAAAATAACTGGTGGTTGGAAGTTGAAAGATAGCAGGTGTGGTTGGCTTAGCGCAAACACAAAGTCTTCAAATTCGTTGATGTTCCAGGAGAGAGAAACGGAAAAGACTAATGAGATTGATATAAAATTCTCAGATGAAGGCAATGCTCATATCAGTTTTGTGAAGTTTAAAAATGGAGGATATCTTGATTATAAGCCAGACTCAGAACGCTTCGCACGTTATGTCAGGTATGACGGCTATGGTAAGGTGCAGATATATCGTCGGCTTGTAAATGCGGTTGTTGTAGAGAGCCTTACGTTTGGTGAGTCGGGTGGCAATGCAGACATTGCTTCGTACTATCAAGACGCTTATGTGCACAACGTGACTATCGATCGCACGTTCCGTGCCGATGGCGGATGCTATACACTTTGTCTTCCATTCGGTCTTACAGAAAGCGATATTCGCACAGCTTTCCCCGGTATGCAGTTCAAACAACTTCAGAATGTGGAGGTAGACGATGATAATGTGGTGTATCACTTCCTTAGTGTAAAGTCGACCGTTGCTGGCGAGCCATATCTTGTGCAATTCTTGAATGGTGTGACGAAAGATGTGGTTAAGCCGGTTGTGAAGAATAAGTTCATCCTCGCTGCCAAGCCTGCGACGTTGACTGGTAAGCTCTCTTTAGGCAACTTCCTGTTTGTGGGTACTTACGACCCTGTACTTCTACCTGCTGACGGGCACTATAGGTTTGTTGGTGCTGACGGCAAGCAACTTGTAACGCCGAATGCAGAAGGCAACTTGAAAGGATTGCGTGCATACTTCTTTATGCCCAGCCTTTACGATAATTGTAAATATGATTCTAATGGAAAGCCTCGTTCTGTGAGAATAAGTACGGATAGGGGCAAAAGTTCATCAAAATAAGAGTAGATTATGGATTTATTAAGTAAGATTGGAAGTTACGACTTCCTTGTGGAGCCATTCCACTGCGATTTTTCTAACCATATATTTCTTGGACATCTTGGTAACCATCTGCTGAATGCAGCCGACTTCCATAGCAACGAGCGTGGTTATGGCATGGACTATCTCAACACGGTGCATAAGACCTGGGTGCTCTCGCGCTTCGTTATGGAGCTTGACGAAATGCCCCTTGCTTACGACCGCATCACGGTGGACACGTGGGTGGAGAACGTGATGAAGTTCTTCACGAGTCGTAACTATGCTATTCGTGATAAGAGCGGCAAGCACTACGGCTATGGTCGCAGCATTTGGGCAATGATTGACACCGATACGCGTCAGCCGGTGGATATTCTTGCGGAGCGCGACGGACTGATTACGAAGTATATCGAGACCGATGAGCCGTGCCCGATTGAGCCGTTCAAGCGTGTGAAACTATCGAAAGCAGCTGAGTGTCGACGCATTGTTGAGACACGTTACAGCGATGTGGATGTCAACGGACACATCAATAGCGTGAAGTACATAGAGCATATTCTCGACCTCTGGACGCTCGACTTCTATCGCACGAACCGTTTGCAGCGCTTCGATATAGCTTATGTTGCAGAGTCGCATTGTGGTGATCGCTTGCATCTGTTTGTTGAAGAGGTGGCAGATGGTGAGTTCTGTGTGCAAGTGATGAAGCAGACACCAGAGAGTGATGCCGGACAGAAGGCGGATGCCGAGCTGAAGGAAGTGTGTCGTTGTAAGATAAAATTTGTAGCGAAGTAAAACGAATTTGATACGAAAAATCCCAGTGCAATGGTTGAGTCATTACACTGGGATTTGTTTTTATATTGCTTGAGCAGCATGGGCACTCAAGCAATTTCGGATTATTTGTTCGGTGAACAATTAGTCCTTTGTGATGTCGTTGAATGTAGCAACACGGTTGAACTCTACCTGCTCGAAGAGCTTGTCAGTAGCACCCATACCAGTAGCCTTCAGACGATTCTCAGAAATCTTGTACTTCTTGACGAGGATAGCCTTAACAGCGTCAGCACGCTCCTGAGAGATGCGCTCGTTGATTTCCTTAGAACCCTCTGGAGAAGCGTAGCCCTTGATTTCTACCTTCGACTCCTTGTGGTTCTTCATGTAGTTGGCGATGAGCTCGATAGAAGCTACCTGAGCTGGGTCTACAGAAGTCTTGCCCTGGCGGAAGATAACTGTCGGCTGGAGGTTAGTTGCGGTCTCTGCCTTAGGAGCCGGACGGTTGTTGCACTCCTCAAGAGCCTGCTTGAGGTTGTTGATCTCTGTGTCCTTAGCGGTGAGGTTCTTCTTGTTCTGCTCGTCCTTGCTTGTGAGAGCAGCGTTCTCCTCGCGGAGGCTGTTGATCTGAGCGTTGAGAGCGTCAACCTCTGCCTGGTCACGACCCGAAGCAATTGTGAAGTTATGTGTGCCGTTAGAGTTCTTGAACTTATAGTTGAAGCCAACATTAACTTGGAACATTGAGCGGTTGATGTTGTACTCGACACCCTCGTAACCGAGACCGTTGAGCGACCAGTTCATAGAAGGCTCTACGTAGAACTGCCATGCCTTTGTCTTGCCAAGGTTGAAGGCGAAGTTGAGGCCTGCCTTAGAGGTGAGCATGTTAGTGTTGTCTTTGTAAGAAGCTGCGTTAGAGAAAACATGACCCCAACCGAGACCATATACAGCTGATACTTCGAAGAGACGTGGCTCACCCTTGTAACCACCTACCCAGTTGGTGATGTTTGCAGTACCGAGGAGTGAGGTGTTGATGCCGTTTACGGCAGTGCCTGTCTTGTGCAGGAAGCCATGCTTAGAGCCAACTTCCTTGAAGTAAATGTTGCTCTCAACTGCGAGACCAAATACAGGTGTGAAGTTGCGACCGAGACGTACGCCAAGGTTTGGACGGAAGTCCTGAAGCCAATGGTGACCCTTAGAAACTGTTGATACACCGGTATTTACACCGACATACATGTTGTCGAAAGTCTTACTTTCTGTAACAGTTTGAGCCGAAGCTGTAGCTGCCATCACAGCAGCTGCAAAAAGAGTTGAAATCTTTTTCATAAAATTACTTTTTTATAATAGCTTATTGTTATCTCTCTATAATTATTTGCTGCAAAGTAAAGCAAAATAAATGAAAAAGCCAAATAACTCCCAAGTTATTTGGCTTTTTTGATGGTATGAAGGGAAAAATATACCATTATTATTCATTAGTAGGACAAAAAAGACTTCTTTTTGAACTTCTTTTAGTATTTATCGTGCTTTTTTGTACTACACATCTTATATACCAATGTGCCACCTTGCATGATTGCGTTGTGCGAAATGGATGTTTTGTTGTACTTTTTGCCGTTGAGCAGGATGTAGTCTACGTATTTGTTCTCGGCAGAAATGCCATCGGCTACAACGGTGAATGTCTTGCCTTCGGGCAGGTGGAGCACAATCTTCGGCATCTGTGGAGCACCGAATACGTACTCGCCACTGACAGGGTTCACAGGATAGAAACCCATTGCCGAGAGCATGTACCATGCCGACATCTGTCCGCAGTCGTCGTTGCCGCAGAGTCCGTCAACGGTGGGGTGGTACTGTGTGTCGAAAATCTCGCGTATGAGTTCTTGCGTGCGCGATGGTCTGCCTGCTAAGGCGTAGAGATAAGCCACGTGATGGCTCGGCTCGTTGCCGTGTGCGTACTGTCCGATAAGTCCGGTCACGTCGTTCTGCGAGGTGACGAGTTCGAGTGTGAAGAACTCGTCGAGCTTCTTGAGGAATGGTTTAGGTCCGCCGAAGAGCTTGATGAGTCCCGGTATGTCGTGCTGCACCTGCCATGTGTACTGCCATGCGTTGCCCTCGGTGTAGTCGCCACCTACGGTTTCGGCGTGAGCCACGTCGCTCGGGTTGAACGGACTTCTCCATGAGCCGTCGGCAAGGCGCGGACGCATGAAGTTGGTCTGCTTGTCGAAGAGATTCTTGTAGAAGTTGGCGCGGCGTGCGAAGTACTGCTGGTCCTGTTTCTTGCCCATGAGACGAGCCATGTCGGCTGCGGCATAGTCGTCGTACATACACTCGAGTGAGTTGGATACCGATTCAGACGCGATAAGGTCGGTTGGCCAATAGCCGTACTTCATGTATGTCTCCCAGTCGTACTTCTCGCCGTGGCTCACGGTCTGTGTACGTTTGATGGCGTTGAAAGCGCGCTCTGCATCGAAGCCGCGGAAGCCCTTGTGGTAAGCTTCGGCTACGATAGACACGGCATGGTTGCCAATCATGCAGAAGTTTTCCTTGCCCCAGAGTCCCCAGATTGGCAGGAAGCCCTGCACCTCTGCCTGCTCAACGAGCGAGTTGACTAAGCCGTCAACGCGCTCCGGAATGACCATAGTGTAGAATGGGTGAGCGGCGCGGTAGGTGTCCCAGCAGGAGAAGGTGGAGTAGAACTCGCCATTGCTTGAGCAGACCACCTTGTTGTCGGCGTTGCGGTATTTGCCGTCAACGTCAGCAATCTGGTTAGGCTGGATAAGTGCGTGGTAGAACGCCGTGTAATAGTTCTGCTTATCGGTGTCGGTGCCGGTCACATCGATGCGACTCAAGTAAGAGTTCCACTCGTTGTGAGCGGTGCGTGTCACCTCGGCAAAGTTCCAATCTGGCACTTCTGTTTCGAGGTTCAGGCGTGCGCCCTCAACGCTTGTTGTAGACATTGCCACCTTAACGAGTAGTTGCTCGCCACGCGGTATGTCGAACGTAGCCACGATGCGTTGTCCGCGTTCTGTGTCAACAGCCTTCGGCAGCTGGATATGGCTGACAACCGGGCGGTTGAACTTCATCACGAAGAAGTAGTCCTGGTCCACCCACACCTTGTTGCGCACGTGTCCGGTTAGAGTCTGCGCATCCTCCCATTTCGTCTCGCACGAGATGCACTGCGAGTGGTACTGCTCATCGCGCCAAGCCGGAGCGTGCTGCAGGTCGATGAGTACGGAAGTGGAGTCGGGGTTGTCGAATGTGTAGCGGTGGAAGGCAACGTGTGGCGCAGCTGTCAGTTCGGCTTTCACCTTCGCATCGGTGAGGTAAACCGAGTAGTAGCCGGGTGTGGCAAACTCCTGCTGCTTAGAGTAGCGAGAGCGATAACCATCCCAAGCACGTGTGCGTTTGCCGCTTGTGGGCATCACGAGTATGTCGCCAAGATCCATACAGCCAGTGCCGTTGAGGTGGGTCTGCGTAAATCCCCAGATGAGAGAGTCGCTATAAACGTACTCTGAGCAGTAGCGCCAGCCCACAGCACCCGTCACCGGACTGGTCTGTATCATGCCGAACGGGCGGCACGCCCCCGGGAAAGTGTGTCCGTTGTCAGCGTTGCCGACGAACGGGTTAACATACTGTGTGTAGTCGGTGGTGTCTGCGAACGCTGTTGTAGCCATTGTCGGCAGAAGACCGAGCGCAGCAAACGCCAGCTTGCAGAAAAGTCTTTTGGATTTGTTCATATAGATGGTTTTTAATTTCACAGACAAAGGTAGTGCTTTTATGTCGCTTTACAAAGCAAACCTGCTTATTTATTGCAGACTATATAATATAATTAAGGTGTAAGCACTTGTCGTTTCGTGGTCTGGAACGATGTGTGCCTCGGTTCTTATCGCTTCAACGAACCATCCGCATCGACCGACGCAGACATCCGCATCGACCGGCGCAGACATCCGCATCGACCGGCGCAGACATCCGCATCGACCGGCGCAGACATCCGCGTCGACCGACGCAGATGCTTAAAGTGTTGTAACTGTGTTATAATAATATTTGATTTCGAATTGGTAGAGTGGTGGAGTGGGTTTCTTAAAACGGGGATAAAAAAGAGTCAAACCTCTTTTGAAGTTTGACTCTCTGTTGGGTGGCAGATGGGACTCGAACCCACGACATTCAGAACCACAATCTGACGCTCTAACCAACTGAACTACAGCCACCATGTTATTTGCTTTACTTAGCAGTATTGCTTAGTTCTTTAAAGCGAGTGCAAAGGTACGGGTTTTGTTTTAAACTACCAAATGTTTTGTCAACTTTTTTTAGATAAATCGTGTTTTTATTTGTTTATTGGTGCTATTGTAGGAATAATGTGCTCTATATTGCTAATTATTTCCCATATTCATATCTTTTGATACAGTTCGTTGGTGTCAGTGTTGAACGTACCGAAAGTCATAAAAAACGTCTAAGACATTGCCTTAGACGTTTTATACTGTAATTGGGGCGTAATTTTCTTTTACTCTTTTGGTATACAGAGGTTCTTGCAAATTACTTTGCAGGAGCCTGCTGTGCTGGTGCCTGCTGAGCACCTTCAGCTGCTGGTGCTGCCTGCTGCTGGCTTGAACCGAAACCAGGAGTAGTGTTTGGGTTTGTTGTCTGAGTTTCAGTTGCAGTCTTCTCCATAACGCTTGTGCCCTCTGTAGAAACAGGAGCCACGTGAGCGCATACGATGCTGAGAACAACCATTGTGATTGCGAGACCCCATGTTGCTTTCTCTACGAAGTCGGTAGTCTTGCGTACACCTAAGATAGCGTTAGATGATGAGAAGTTTGATGCCAAACCGCCACCCTTTGACTCCTGAATAAGCACAATGCCAATCATGAGCAAAGATGCTATCACGATGAAAATTACGAATAATGTGTAAATCATTTTTCTATTTGTTATTTTTGTTATTTATTATAAGTTTCTTTAAAAATCTTATTTGGTCTGCAAAGTAAGCATTTTTTTTTGGATAATTCAAATTTAAACGCTGAATTATTTCAAGAGCCTTCGAATATCTACCTTGTTTTATGTATATTTTGGCTAAAGTCTCTGTAAAGTAGCCTTCTTCGCTTTCGTTCTCGCCCTTTTTCTCTTCTTCAAGTTCGGGTTTATAGGTGGGTTGATCTTGCAGTTGTATCTTGCCACCATCTTTGTTGATGAAGTCGTCGATGAGTTCCTGACCTTTCAGCTGGGGGCTCTGTTCGGAGGTGTCGTCTTCTTCGCTTTCTGTTTTTAGCAGGTATGCGACATAGTCTACAGCAGCATCTGCAGGCGTTGGCTTGCGTTTTGGTTCACTTTGAGGTTCAAGTTCCTGTTCTGGGGCAGAGTCGAGGAAGTTGTCGATAATAGATATAGTGCGGTCGTCGTTGCTTGTTTCTATCTTGTTGGTAGCTTCCTCGCTCGGGTTCTTGAACTCATAGTGTGCACTCTCCACAAGTTGGAACAACATACTTCTGTCTGTCACGTACAATGCAGTTCGACGAAGTTCATCGTCGAACGCACTATCGTGCAGCAGATACATGTTCTTCAACATCAATATTCGTGCCGTCTGATAGTATGGATAGAGCGCAACAATGTTTCGGAGCTCGTATAGAGTCTCCTTGCTCATCAGTTCAGGATGGTTTATGAGGCGTACTAAATCCACTTTTTTACGTTTTTACATTATTAATGTTTATATTACCAGTTGGCAACTGTTGCGTTGAATATCTGCTCTGTGATGTCTTTTACCATTTGTGTTACGAGTTCTTCTTGCACCGTGGCAAGACTTTGTGTTGTCTCGTACGATTTTGACGAGGTGAACTGGCGTTCAAAGTCTTCGCTATGGTTTACGTTGTTCGTAAATCGTACGTTGACGGTGATTGAAAGTTCGGTTTGTGCCGACTGTCCGCTTGCTGACACTGACTTGTTGCGCTGCGAGTATTGTGTTATCTCACCCTCTATTTTCAGGTCGCCGTTGCGCTTCACCTGACTCAGTTTGGTGTGGCTTGCGAACATGTCCTTCAACTGGTTGTTGAACATCGGTCCCATCGGTCCCCATACATAGCTTGAACGGATAGGGAAGTCGGCTATCTGTATTGTCTTTGTCTTTGTATAGTCGATGCTCGCTCCGTTGAACTTGTAGCTTACCTTGCACGCCGAAATTGTTATAGATGCAATCAGTACAAGTGCTATATATATATAATGTGTACGGATTCGTTTCATGTCTTTATTATTTGTCGAGTCCATATTGCTTTATGCGTCTGTAGAGTGTGCGGTCGGAGATGCCCAGCTCCTGCGCAGCCTTCTTGCGGTTGCCACCATTGCGTTCGAGCGCTTTCTCTACCACCTGCCGACCGATGTCGCTAAGGTTCAGACTCTCGTTCTGTTCGTTTTGAGAGGTTGTTACGCCATCTCTTATCTCCTCGGCCTCTACATCCTGATACGGACTGAATGTGGCTGGCTGCAGAGCGTGTACCTGCTGGGCAGCTGCGAAATTGTCGAGTGTGCGGTTGTCGTCAATCTGTTTGCGCAGATTTGTCATCTCGCGGCGCAGATCGCTCACGTTGCCTCTCAACTCGTAGAGAATCTTATATAGAATCTCGCGTTCGCTCTCGTACGAGTGCGATCCGGTTGGCGTTGTGGTGGCAAGCTGCGTGCTTTCCTTGTCCTGCGGTATGAACTTGCTCAGCGTTTCGGCGTCTATCACGCGTGTTGTGCTGAGTACGGACATCTGCTCAGTGATATTCTTCAACTGGCGCACGTTGCCTGGCCATTTGTATTTCAGCATTATGGCTTTAGCCTCGTCGGTGAGCGTGATTCGATTCATACCATATTTCTCAGCAATCTGCATAGTGAACAGACTGAAGAGTAGAAGAATGTCGTTGCCGCGGTCGCGCAGCGGTGGCATCTGGATTGGTATGGTGTTCAGACGATAGTATAGATCCTCGCGGAAGCGTCCCTCGCTTATTGCCTTGTGCATATTGACGTTAGTGGCAGCAACTATGCGCACGTTGGTTTTCATTATCTTCTGACCACCCACACGTATGTATTCGCCAGTTTCGAGCACACGCAGCAGGCGTGCTTGTGTTGCCATTGGCAGCTCGCCGACCTCGTCGAGGAAGATAGTGCCTTTGTTTGCCGTACCGAAATAGCCTTCGCTCTCGCCGATTGCACCCGTGAACGATCCCTTCTCATGTCCAAAGAGTTCGCTGTCTATAGTGCCTTCCGGTATAGAGCCGCAGTTGATGGCGAAGTATTTCTCGTGTTTGCGTGGAGAATTGTCGTGTATCAGTCGCGGTATTATCTCTTTTCCCACACCGCTCTCGCCCACAATGAGCACACTGAGGTCTGTCGACGCCACCTGCTTGGCGACGTCGAGAGCACGGTTCAACGCATCGCAGTTGCCCACGATGTTGTACCGTTGTTTTAATCTTTGCAGTTCAGATGTATCCATTTGGTAACAAAATTACATATTTCTATTAAAATAGATGCAGCTTTATGCTACTTTTTTAGCAACCGATTGTGTTATCGGTTGCCTTGCTGATTGTTGGTGTCGCGTTTCTTCGGAATAGAAAATCTCACCTTCTCGCTTTCATCGCGCTTCTCATGGTAGAGCTTCGGCAGCGGATTGGCAAGTGGTAGCTCGTATTCTTCGCGGTTACGCACGATGTCGATAGCTGCATAGATAGCGTGGCGCAGTGCGTTCTCATCAGCAACGCCAGCTCCAGCATTGGCGAAGTCGGGAGTCAGTGCGGGTGCTGTGCATACGAGTGGGAGTGCTGATATGTAATAGATGCCGTTGCTCTGCATTGTTGTAGAGAACGGTATGTTAGCCTGATCGTCGTACATTGCGAGCGTGCAGTCGAAAGCATCGCATACATTATTGCCGAAGTAATCTTCTGCGGCATATGGTCCGTATGCTGTGATGCCTTCCTCCTCGGCTTTCTTTATAGCTGGTAGTAGTATCTCCTTCTCTTCTGTGCCGTCAGCGCTTGGGTTAAGTGCGAGCACGCCTATACGTGGATTCGACAGACGGAAGTCGCTCTTGAGGCAGTTGTGCAGTTTGCGAATGTTGTTAAGGATATTCTCTTCTGTGATGTTTGCAGGTACGTCCTTGATAGCCAAACCATTGGTGGCGAGGGCGATGCGTAGTGATTCGTTTACCATTATCTTCATGCCCTTAGCACCATCGCCGATGCAAGTCTCTGCATATTCCTTCAGTCCGTTGTATGTGTAACCAACTTCGTTGGCTGTCATGTTAGAAAGGCATACAGGACAAGCCACGAGCACGTCGTAGAGTTGGCTACGGAAGTCGGTCATTGCCTTGTCGAGAGCTTTGAGAGCCGATTCGCCCGACTCTTTAGTGGGTTGTCCGAGGTCCACTTTCACCTCTTCGTCGAAGCAAGCGAGCAGATTAACGCGTCCATCGACAGCATCTTCAGCCTTGTTGATGATGCTGAAGTTAGCTTGCATATCAAGGGCCTTACGATGATAAGCTGCAATCTTCGGCGAGCCGTAGATGATAGGTGTGCATAACTCAAGCATTTCAGGCTCTGCAAAGGTTTTAAAAATAAGCTCATATCCGATACCATTGGTATCGCCGTGGGTTATTGCCACGCGGATTTTTCTGTCTTCCATTTGTTATTTTGTTTGGGTTGTATTGTATATAGTGCTGCTTCTGTATTGAGTAGCACGTTGCGTTTCTTCGTTCCTGGGGCGTAGACGAAAGCCTCTGCCACTATTGTGGTGTGCTTGTCTATGTGCTTTATTATGTGTTGCACGAACGGACCGCCCATTGCGTCGCCGTGCATCTCCCATAGTCCGCGACGTATGGTTAGTGTGTCTGTGTCGCTTCTGACATCAGTTGTGACGATACTACCTTGCGTTGTTGTCATGTACATATCGTCGGTTTCGCCCTTTATGTTCACCTTCATCACACTGTCGCGGTTTTCCGACGTGTATATACAGATATTTGCCATTGCTGTTGGCGAGTCGTTGGATATCCAAATGAAGTCTTTTCCCTTCTTGCTCGCTCGCATATCTGACGGTATGCGCATATCTATACCGAACATCTGTTGCACTTCTGCTTCCAACTTTGTGTTATGCTTGTGCTCAAGCAGTGTTATGGCGTTCTTTATTTCGTTGCGTTTTAGCAGATTGCGTATGTTGTTGGCGGTTGATTGCGACCGCATGGCGCGCTGCAGGTGTGCCATCGAAGGTGTACTTACGTGTACAATCATCTGCGGTTCAGCATATATGTTACGCTCGTATTTTACCTTGATTTGTTTCAATTTGTGGTCGATTTCTACCACCACGATGTTGCGAGCGAGTCGTAATGTGGCATTCATCGATGTGCCGATGTTTACGTCGAATGCAGGCTCGGGCTGCGGCAGAGCAGTGACAGGCTCTGTTAGTACCTTATATAATATGCTATCGCTATCGCCAATGAGCACTACTTCGTATGGTCTGCCACCACTGTCGGGCAGCATAGTCTGCTTGCCTCGAGTGCAGGCCATGAGTGTAAGCGTAGCGAAGAACAGTATTGTATATCGCATGGGGTTATTGTTGTTCGCGGCGTTTGCGCTCCTCTTCAATCTTTTTCGCAGTGCTGAGCAGTCCACATGCAGCGAAGATGTCTTGACCTCGACTTGCACGAATCGTGGTGTACACGCCGTGGTTAGTCAGATAGTCGCGGAAATTCTCTATATGGTGGTCGTCTGTGCCTTGCAGGTCTACGTTGGGGATAGGGTGGAAGCGAATCAGATTAAATCGACATTCCAGTCCTTCCACGAGTTTCACTATTTCGCGAGCATGTGTTGTGGTATCGTTCACGCCCTTGAACATGATATACTCGAAAGAGAGTCGGCGCTGATGTGTGAAGTCGTAGTTACGCATCAAGTCTACCACCTCTACGATAGACATACCACGCTCTGCAGGCATCAGCTGCGCACGCTGTTCTGGTATTGGCGAGTGCATACTGATAGCAACATGACAATCACTCTCGTCGAGGAAGCGTTGCAATTTCTTGCGTATGCCTACGCTGCTCACTGTGATGCGCTTCGGGCTCCAAGCGTAGCCATAGTCGGCTGTCATCACCTGTGTTACCTTCAGTACGTTGTCGAGGTTGTCCATCGGTTCGCCCTGGCCCATAAACACGATGTTCGTGAGTTTCTCGCGTTCGGGAAGCGAGTATATCTGGTTGAGGATGTCGGTTGTTGTGAGACTCTCTTCAAAACCCTGCTTGCCTGTTTGGCAGAACAGACAATTCATTTTACAACCCACTTGTGACGAAACGCACAGCGTAGCGCGGTCGTGATCGGGGATGTACACAGTTTCCACATGTTTGCCCGTAGCAGTGGGGAAGAGATACTTTATTGTTCCGTCCTTCGATACTTGGCAGTCTATCGGCTCCATACATCCAATGGTGTATTCTTCAGCCAGTCGCTCACGATTGGTCTTCGAGATGTTTGTCATCTCGTCAATCGATTTCACGTGTTGTGTGTATAGCCATTTCGCCATCTGTCCGCCAGTGAAGGCTGGCATACCGAGCGATTTTGCTACTTCTTTGAGCTCGTAGAGCGACATACCCATGAGCGGTTTCTTTATATCTGCCATATCTGTGTGTACTATTTGTTTGCTATAGTTGTAGTCCTAAGCTACAAAGTTACGCATTTTTTTTGAAAATAGTAGAGAGTATAATGAAAAAAGCGTGTAAAAACATATTGTTTCTACACGCTTTGTTTGGTAGTGGATAGGGGAATCGAACCCCTATGCCAAGATTGAGAATCTTGTATCCTAACCATTAGATGAATCCACCA